>Ga0210046_1000014_pt1 | contig 266384 bp, 271 predicted proteins | sample CryGeyCG2114_250_FD_185461 | JGI IMG/M metagenome (GOLD analysis project Ga0210046, IMG submission 185461) | Groundwater microbial communities from aquifer - Crystal Geyser CG18_big_fil_WC_8/21/14_2.50 (SPAdes) (version 2) | ecosystem: Environmental > Aquatic > Deep subsurface > Groundwater ...
CGGAATCGGTGGTCACGATCGGCCGCAATGACTGGTCACGATAAACCGGAATGAGCGGTCACGATCGACCGGAATCACTGGTCACGATAAACCGGAATCACTGGTCACGATGGGCCGGAATACCCACAGGTCTGACGCTGGCCAGAATGCGCTGGACGTCGCCAAGACTGAAGGGTTCAACATCGGTTTTGCGTTGACGCAGCTTTTTGATATTGAGCAGCGGTGACGTAAACTCGAAGCGGTCGGCGGCTTCGTTGATGATCTGTCGTAGCAGACCCATGATTTCATTGATCCGCTTGGGTGATAAACCTGACATGTCTCCGCGTCCCTTTACTTTGCCGAGTTGAGCGCGGAATTCAAGAACTTCAGACTTGGTGATGTTGCCGACCACCTTCTCCCCGAAGTGGGGAACCAGATGACCGTTCATCGTGGACAGCAGTGATTTGATGTGGCTGCGACGCCATTCAATGCTGCGCTCATCGAACCAGGTTTTTGCGAAGTCTTTGAAGAGGGGGCCTGCTGCCACGCTCACTTCTGCCAAACATTTGACGACCTGCTCAGAAGCCACTGTGGTTTCAGTCTTGGCCTGATTTCCATGGCCCAGCTTTGCAAGCCGTTTGAGGGCTTTGCTGCCGGGAAAGTAGTTGGCGTAGACGAAAGTTCCAGCGGCAATCTCGGACTCGATCTGGTCGAGGATCACCTGTAGCTTTTTGCGGTTGGCTTTGTTGTCGGGGAGCAGGGTTTGCTCCCTGCAGCGAATCCCATCAACTCGCAAATCGAAAAACAGCAAGTTGTTGTCCACTCGGTTTCGGATACTAGGCATGAAGCATCCTCCCTGCTGACATAGGAACGCATGCACTCACGTTCAAATTTGCTGGTGATACTGCTCTCATGTCCCGCTGAATTGCTGTCCATACATATAGAATTTTTCTGCCGCCAAATGGGCGAAAGTAGTGAACTCCTTCAATGAGAACACTATCCTTCAGCCGCTCTCTGATAGTTCGTGCGTCGTACTTGATTCGAGCCGAAAGCTCATCCGTTGTTAGCAGTTCTGTTTCCATAGACACTCCTGAAAGTTTAATAAATATCTGTCAATTTATTTGATAGACAAACGGATGATACAGCTTTTTTTACGATTGTCAAGTCGTCTATCAATTTATTTGCTAAAATCTTTTGAAGGATGTACAAATGGAACGAAATCAACTAAACCTTCGGATGTCAGAGACACTGCGCAAGTTGATTGATGCGAAGCGGATTGAGCTATCGGGTTCTCTCGATAAGATCCCCTCACGATCAGACGTGTTGAGACTGGCCTTGGAAATGTACTTTGGTCAAGATCTCTCCGCATCTGAAGTTGACCGAAGAACCTTCAACAGAAAAAAATCTGAAAAATAGTTTGTGTTCATTCGGCCGCAACAGCCGCAGTGATCGTGTAATTCTTCTTTTAATCATCAAAGCGCAGTTCATCTCGACCACCCCTGGAAACTTTGAACAGTCGACCCCGCCTGATTCGTCAGAAATAAGCGCAACACACTTAGTAGCTATCCACCTTCAAATAGGGTACCGATCAGCGGCCGTTCGTGAATTTCGACTTCGTGCCCTTAACTGACCTTCGGACTTACGAATTGCCTGCCCGTTAGCGGCCATTGCGGCCACTAACGTCTGCTCACCGCGTTATGAGCATGGCTCCAGAAAGCTGACTTTCAATTCACCACTTCAAATGGACGCTGCCGACGCAGAGCGTCTGAAAATCGTGGACCAACCAGCAGTGCGCGAAGCCGGCCTTTGCAAACAGGCTATCCTTGGGGCTGATAAACACTCGCCATCGCCAGACCACGAATGCCGCTACCTCCTGCCTTTCTGTCCAAGCACGCAACTGTACGCATCCTCGAACGTTTTAGGGTGCCGCCGGACAAATTGACGGCTCTGATGAATGCTGGGCTCGGAAAGCGAATTGGCGCATCGACAGAGTCAAATCTGATTCACAGGCTTCTTTGGAGCCCTGAAGACAACAACCTACTGGTGGCCATTCAGGATGTTGTCTCTGGGACGGTGCTAACTGTACTGACCCTTGAGATGTACAAAAGGGACTACGCGGTCAATCTATCTGAGAATCGAGTTCTACATGTAATCAATCAGATGGTCCACGCTGAACACATCCCGACCGCGATGTGGCGGCCTGGCGATCCACAGGAGTACGTCACGGTACACGCTCACATCACCGCGATTAAGACCCCCGTCGCGCTTGGCCGGTGGACTGGTATCGTTTGTTCTCCGGATTTAAGCCAGTTGGGCAGGAGTTTGGAGTTCTGGGCATGGGTCGCGCAAAGATTGGAGGGAAAGCGTTACGCCGTCGAAAGCCTGATGCGCGTTGAAGCCAGATTTACCGGAGGTCGAAACTGCGAGGTGCCGTACCATGCATCCGGCGAAGCCACCCGCTTAAATTCTTAACGTTTGCAGTTCGGAAATTAGTAAGGCTGCAATATGCGACTGGTAACGCTGCAGTCCTGTCTCAGAGTTGCCCGTGGCCTATGTCGGCAATGCGGATCGGACGCCGCCAATTGAATGGCAGCTTTACGGAACCTCGGCAGTGAAAATCTTTCTGCTACCCGTAAGCTGCCATCCGCGAGCACCCGCTGTTGGTCGTTGGCAGGTACTCGCTGTGACGAACTGCTTGCCACAAACTTGACATTGGGCGTGCAACGCTTTCAACCGTAAAAATCTCAAACCCAGATGGTTAACGCTGACTTACCTCACATCAGCTCAAATTTTTAAGGCTTATCCATCGCCTTGCGCTGACAGACCTGCAGGATTTCAGGCACGATAAGCCCATCATGACAAACCTCAAAAACATCAAACTCTCCATGCTCGACCTGGTTGCCGTGCGCGAAGGCGGCACTGTGGCCCAAGCATTGGCAATCTCACTTCAAACAGCACGCCATGTAGAGTCTCTTGGATTTACACGCTACTGGCTGGCAGAGCACCACAACATGGCTGGCATCGCCAGTTCCGCCACCGCCGTATTGGTCGGTCACATCGCAGGTGGTACCCAACGCATACGGGTCGGCTCGGGCGGCATCATGTTGCCCAACCACGCACCGCTGGTGGTTGCAGAAGCCTTTGGCACATTGGCAGAGCTGTATCCAGGGCGCATTGACTTGGGACTGGGTCGTGCACCAGGCACCGATCGGGCTACCATGCGCGCCCTGCGTCGTGACCGGGTCGAGACTGAACAGGATTTTCCGCGCGATGTGGCAGAGTTGCAAAGACTGCTGGGACCCGTGGAGCCCGGTCAGGCTATCGTTGCCATGCCAGGACAAAACACGAATGTGCCGATCTGGTTGCTGGGTTCCAGTCTATTTTCTGCACAACTGGCGGCTGAACGGGGGCTACCTTACGCCTTTGCTGCCCACTTTGCGCCACGACTGCTGCACCAAGCGATTGACCTGTACAGAAACCTGTTTTGCCCCTCCAGCGTGCTGTCCAAACCCTATGTCATCGTTGGTGTTCCCCTGATTGCGGCACCAACGGACGACGAAGCCGAGTTCCTTGCCAGCAGCACTTACCAGCGCATTCTGGGAATATTGACCGGAGAGCGTCAACGTTTGCAAGCACCAGTCAAGCACTTCATGGAGCAACTACACCCCCAGGAACGTGCTGCGATTGGCGACTTTTTGGCTGCAGCCGTGATTGGCGGGCCAGACAAGGTGCAATCTGGACTGCAGGCACTGGCACAAAGCACCCATGCCAATGAATTCATGCTGGTGTGTGATGTCTTTGATCCCGCGTTGCGACTGCGCTCACTTGATATCGCTGCAGCGGTATGTGCTGCCCAATGACGTATGAAAACAACCCACCTCCTGTATCTGCATGGATTTCTGTCCTCACCCGCTTCAAATAAGGCCAGAATCACAGCGTCAGCCATCGCCAACCGTCATCCATCAGTAACCTGGCTGTGCCCGATGCTGGCAGCATCACCCAAACAGGCCATGGATGACGTATTGAAATCTATTTCGCAGTGGCCCAAAGCCAGCATGGCGGTCGTGGGTTCATCATTGGGTGGTTTTTACGCCACCTGGTTGGCCGAGCAAATTGGCTGTCGGGCTGTCTTGTTAAACCCAGCGGTGCGACCCGCACGCGATCTGCGCCCTCATCTGGGTGAACATGCTCTGTGGCACGATGCAAGTCAGCATTTTGTTTTGGAGCCAGAATTCATTGACGAACTGCAAGCCATGGAGCTTGACCACATCAGCCATCCCGATCGTTATTTTGCGGTAATCGCCAAAGGTGATGAAGTGCTGGATTGGGAAGAGATGACGGGGCACTTTCCAGGCGAATCAGTCAAATTGTTGCCACAAGGTGATCATGCTTTGAGCGACTACGAGCAGCACTTAGACGAAATCATTGAATTTCTGAACCTGGTTTAGAGTTTCAATTGGCTGGCCGATGTGACTTAACCTGTTGCTTGTCTCGGCAGGGAGAATGCATCCTTTTCAGCCTTGATTTGCACGGCCTTCTTGCAAAGCGAATCCGCACTACCATCGTTGCCGTGTACGAATATTGGCTACCATTCAGACTGGCAGTTTACGAACGCCAGGTAGCCAAGTCGCTGCAGAGTAAGGTTGGGACGCAATGAAAATTGCACCTGAGGCAGCGATAGAAAGTACAAAACTTGCTGCAGTGCAGCGTCAGTATTACATTGAGCATAAATATGGGACTAACCAGCAGGCGTTTTCTGATTGACAAAGATGGTGTCATCTACCGTATGTCAAACAAGCGTTTTGAGCGGATGGTGCGGAATCCTGAAAATGAACTGATTCCTGATTTTGCAAATCAACGCATACGTTGCGCAGACCTGGTGATTGAACTTGTAGACAGGCAACCAGCTGAAGTCTGCCGGGAAACGTTTGCAATTCTAGAATTTGATCACCGGGGTTGTCTTGATACCGGCAAATTTGAAAAACAACAAGTCGCACTGGTTGATGCCATGCTTGAACCGATGCTGACCGATAGAAAGGCGACAAGCAATATTATTGATGCCTCTCAGAGGTTCGTCGCTCAAGGCGGAACTTGGGCTCCGACAAAGGCGTTAAGGGGGCAAATTGAGAAAGCGGCTCTGAATATTTTTAAGTGCAATTCTCTCTAGCCGAAGTGCCCGAGATGTCCTTTTTCGGGCACATGACCAATGGTCAACTTGCCAGAGTGAAAAAAGTCATGGGCACAGCGTGGGCACAAATTGGGCACAGAATGGGCACAGAAAGCAAAACGCCCACTTGAAGTGGGCGTTTTTTCAAGCTAAGTGCTTGATTTTATTGGTTGCGCGAGAAGGATTTGAACCTCCGACCTTTGGGTTATGAGCCCAACGAGCTACCAGACTGCTCCATCGCGCGATAAGGGGGCATTGTAACTTATACAGTTGCCGCAAGTGCCGATAAAGTTTCTTCGACAGCGGTTCGGTCAACAAGTTCCACCAAAGCCATGGGAGCGTTATCACCCACGCGGAAACCCATCTTCAAAATCCGGGTGTACCCGCCTGGACGAGCCTTGAAGCGCGGGCCCAGATCGTTGAAAAGTTTGGTGACGCTGTCGCGATCACGCAAGCGATCAAACGCCAAGCGGCGATTGGCCAGCGTTGCCTCTTTGGCCAGAGTAATCATCGGTTCAATCACGCTGCGTAGCTCTTTGGCCTTGGGTAGCGTGGTCTTGATGACCTCATGCTCGATGAGAGAGTTCATCATGTTGCGTAGCATCGCCAAGCGATGCGACGATGTACGATTGAGTTTACGTAGTCCGAGTCCGTGACGCATGTTAATTTCCTTTGCTTATAGTTCAAGCAGCCGTGTCAGGTACTGCCCGTGTGCGTTCAATCAACGCTTTTCAAGTGCGGCTGGCGGCCAGCTTTCGAGCTTCATACCGAGGGTCAAACCACGGGATGCAAGTACTTCCTTGATCTCATTGAGGGACTTGCGTCCCAGATTTGGCGTCTTGAGCAACTCATTTTCAGTGCGCTGGATCAGGTCGCCAATGTAGTAGATGTTTTCAGCCTTCAAGCAATTGGCAGAACGCACGGTAAGCTCCAGCTCGTCCACCGGACGCAACAACACCGGATCAAACTGGGTGTTGCCACGAGAAGCGGTAGAAACGATCGCATCAATGTCGCCACCTTCAAGCTGAGCAAACACCGCCAGCTGCTCAACCAGAATCTTGGCCGATGCGCGTACCGCATCTTCAGCTGAAATAGCTCCGTTCGTTTCAATGTCAAGTATCAACTTGTCCAAGTCGGTACGCTGCTCCACGCGCGCGCTCTCCACCGTGTAGCTGACGCGACGCACCGGTGAAAACGAGGCGTCAAGCACGATGCGGCCAATGGACTTGGAAGGTTCGTCGCCATGGCGCCGCATGGTTCCAGGCACATAGCCGCGACCCTTTTCAACCTTGATCTGCATGTCGATCTTGCCACCAGCGGCCAGATTGGCGATCACGTGGTCGGGGTTGATAATCTCCACGTCGTGAGGTATCTGAATGTCTGACGCGCTGATCACGCCTTCGGTATCTTTGCGCAGACTCAAGGTGACTTCGTCGCGGTTATGCAGCTTGAACACAACGCCTTTGAGGTTCAGCAGAATATTGACCACGTCTTCGTGAACACCGTCGATGGAAGAGTATTCATGGAGCACTCCGGCGATGGTGACCTCAGTGGGGGCGTAGCCAGGCATGGAAGACAGCAACACACGGCGCAGGGCGTTACCCAACGTGTGACCGTAACCACGCTCAAACGGCTCCAACACCACCTTGGAGCGATGCGCAGAGAGCTGCTCAACCTGTACTGCTTTGGGCTTTAACAAATTACTTTGCATGAAATTTCCTCTCAATACCCCCGACTCGTTACATCGGTAAGGCTGACTAGATGAACCAGGGCCACCGACCCTGGCTTACGGCTCAAAACCGACTCAGGTTAACGTGAATACAACTCAACAATCAGGGATTCATTGACATCAGCAGCAAACTGATCGCGATCCGGAACCGCCTTGAAAACGCCCTCAGCCTTTTCTGCGTTAACTTCCACCCAGGCGGGCATACCCACTTGCTGAGCCAATTGCAACGCCTCAACCACACGATTTTGCTTGGCGGATTTCTCACGCACTGCAACCACGTCACCGACCTTCACCAAATAGGACGGAATGTTGACTGCCTTGCCATTGACCACAATCGCCTTGTGAGACACCAACTGCCGGGCCTCAGCACGGGTTGAACCGAAACCCATGCGGTACACCACGTTGTCCAGACGGGTTTCCAGCAACGCCAGCAGGTTGGAGCCGGTGTTGCCCTTGCGACGATCGGCTTCTTCGAAGTAACGGCGGAATTGCTTTTCCAGCACACCGTACATACGCTTGACTTTCTGCTTTTCGCGCAATTGCAGGCCGAAGTCTGAAGTGCGCGCACCCGAAGTGCGCCCGTGCTGGCCAGGCTTGGAGTCGAATTTGGCTTTGTCCCCGATCGAGCGACGCGCGCTCTTGAGGAACAGGTCTGTGCCTTCACGGCGGGAGAGTTTGGCCTTGGGGCCGAGGTAACGTGCCACTTGAATTTCCTTTGAGTCATCTACCGCAAAAATGCGGGAGCCACGGCGATACCGTGGCGGTGGGCTTGGTTGAAAAAATTAGATACGACGGCGCTTTTGCGGGCGGCAGCCGTTATGGGGAACCGGCGTAACGTCCGAAATCATGTTCACGCGAATACCCAATGCAGCCAATGCGCGCACAGAGGACTCACGGCCCGGACCTGGCCCCTTGATCTCGACGTCAAGATTCTTGATGCCTTGGTCGATTGCGGCGCGACCAGCGACCTCGGATGCGACCTGGGCCGCAAACGGTGTGGACTTGCGCGATCCCTTGAACCCCTGTCCACCAGAGGACGCCCAGGCAAGTGAATTGCCCTGCCGGTCGGTAATGGTGATGATCGTGTTGTTGAACGAAGCGTGAACGTGCGCGATACCGTCGGCAACGTTCTTGCGGATTTTCTTGCGGACGCGTTGTGCAGCGTTATTGGAGGGAGCTTTAGCCATGGTGATCCTTCAAAACTTTATTTCTTGAGCGACGCCGCAGCTTTGCGCGGCCCCTTGCGGGTACGTGCATTGGTGCGCGTACGCTGGCCACGCACTGGCAGGCCACGCCGATGGCGAAAACCACGGTAACAACCAATATCCATCAGGCGCTTGATGTTCATCGTGGTCTCACGACGCAAATCACCCTCAATGGTGAATCTTCCGACTTCATCACGAAGCTTTTCCAGCTCGGCGTCCGTCAGATCCTTGATTTTTTTGGAATAGTCCACACCGCAAGCCTCGCAAATTTTGCGAGCGCGACTACGACCGACGCCAAAAATGGCGGTCAAGCCGATTTCTGCGTGCTTTTGCGGCGGAATATTGATACCAGCGATACGTGCCATGTTTATCCTCTATAACTCTTGCAATCAACCCTGGCGCTGTTTGTGGCGAGGATCTGTGCAGATCACACGAACCACGCCCTTGCGGCGGATAATTTTGCAGTTGCGGCAAATTTTCTTGACCGAAGCCGAAACCTTCATTTCACTCTCCTAAACAATTCGTTAGCAAACCAACTCACTTGGCTCTGAAGACGATGCGCGCACGCGACAGGTCGTAAGGCGTGAGCTCAACCGTTACCTTGTCACCAGGCAAAATGCGGATGTAGTGCATACGCATCTTCCCGGAAATGTGCCCCAGCACCATATGGCCATTTTCCAGTTTGACCCGAAAAGTGGCGTTAGGCAGATTTTCAACAATCTCGCCTTGCATCTGAATCACATCATCTTTAGCCATACATCTCGCTCTCAAGAAGCCTTGAAGTTGGCTTTTTTCAGCAAAGACTCATATTGCTGCGACATGAGGTAGTTTTGCACCTGTGCCATGAAATCCATCGTGACCACAACAATAATCAGCAAAGATGTACCACCAAAATAAAACGGAACGTTGTATTTCAGAATCAAGAACTCGGGCAACAAGCAAACCAGCGTGATGTAAATGGCGCCGATAAATGTCAGTCGCAACAGAATTTTGTCAATGTAGCGTGCTGTGTTCTCACCTGGCCGGATACCTGGCACAAACGCGCCGCTTTTTTTCAGGTTCTCCGCAGTCTCTTTACTGTTGAACACCAGCGCCGTGTAGAAAAAACAAAAGAACACAATCGCTGCGGCGTACAACATCACATAGATGGGCTGACCCGGTGTCAAAGAACCAGCAATATCCTTGAGCCAGCGCATCGAGTCGCCGGCGCTGAACCAACCAACCACCGTCGCTGGCAACAGAATGATGGACGACGCGAAAATCGGGGGAATGACACCCGACATATTGAGCTTCAAAGGCAAATGAGACGACTGGCCCCCATACACCTTGTTACCCACCTGACGCCGCGCATAGTTCACCAAAATCTTCCGCTGCCCACGCTCAACAAAGACCACGAAATAGGTCACAAGCCCAACCAGAACGATGATAAGGAGCGACACAATGATGCTCATGGCACCCGTTCTGACCAACTCCAACAAACCACCAATGGCATTGGGCAAACCCGCTGCAATACCGGCAAAAATCAGAATTGAAATACCGTTACCCAACCCACGTTCAGTAATCTGCTCACCCAACCACATCAAGAACAAGGTCCCGGCGGTCAGGGTAACCACCGCCGTCATTCTGAAACCAAACCCAGGCGACACCACCAATCCCGCAGAGCTTTCCAGTGCCACAGCAATACCCAACGACTGGAACAAAGCCAAACCCAACGTGCCGTAGCGTGTGTACTGGGTAATCTTGCGCCGACCCGCCTCGCCTTCCTTTTTCAGCTGTTCAAAAGCAGGCAACACATAGCCCATCAGCTGCATGATGATCGATGCAGAAATGTAAGGCATGATGCCCAAGGCGAAAATGGTAAAGCGCGACAACGCACCGCCTGAAAACATGTTAAACATGCCCAGAATACCGCCCTGCTGGCCTTTGAAGAATTGCTGCAGCTGAGCCGCGTCAATCCCTGGCACAGGAATGTGCGCACCAACCCGGTACACCACTAGGGCCAGCAGCAAGAAGACCAGGCGACGACGCAAGTCGCCGTACTTGTCGGCTTTGGCAGCAGATGCGGTGAGGGTTGCCACTTACAAAATTCCTTGCAAAACCATCAAGCCAAAGTGCCGCCAGCAGCCTCAATGGCCGCTTTGGCTCCCGCAGTAGCGCCAATGCCGGTGAGCTTGACAGCCTTGGTGATCGTGCCAGTCTTGACAACCTTGACCACTTTGATCAGGTCGCCTACCAAGCCAGCTTGCTTGAGTGCCAGCAGATCAACCTCAGCAGCACCCAATTTTTCCAACGTGTCGAGCGTCACTTCAGCATTGAATTTGAGCAGGGCCGACTTGAAACCGCGCTTGGGCAAGCGGCGCTGCATAGGCATTTGACCGCCCTCGAAACCCACTTTGTGATAGCCACCGGCACGCGACTTCTGACCTTTGTGACCACGCCCTGCCGTCTTGCCCAGACCGGAACCAATGCCGCGTCCGACACGACGCTTGGCGTGCTTTGCACCGTCTGCAGGCTGAATGCCATTCAATTCCATCATGAACCTCTCAGAGCACCTTGACCAGATAACTGATCTTGTTAATCATGCCGCGCACCGCTGGGGTATCCACCAGCTCACTGGTGCTACGGATCTTGCGCAGGCCCAAACCACGCACAGTAGCGCGGTGCGACTGGGCGCAACCAATGGGGCTACGAACCAGCTGAACGGTTACTTTTTTTTCAGTTGTCATTTCGATACTCCGATCAGGCAAACAGTTCTTCAACCGTCTTGCCACGCTTGGCCGCCACAGCCGACGGTGTAGTGGCATGCGACAACGCGTTCAACGTAGCCCGAACCATGTTGTAGGGGTTACTTGAACCGTGACTCTTGGCCACGATATCGGTGATGCCCAGCACTTCAAAAACGGCTCGCATGGGGCCACCTGCGATGATGCCCGTGCCCTTGGGGGCAGGAGCCATCATCACCGACGCTGCACCATGATGTCCCACCACTGTGTGATGGATGGAACCATTCTTCAGAGGAACCTTGTTCATATTGCGCCGCGCCTCTTCCATCGCCTTTTGAACTGCTGCGGGAACTTCTTTGGACTTGCCTTTACCCATGCCGACAGTGCCGTCACCATCGCCCACCACGGTCAAGGCGGCAAAACCCAAAATGCGTCCGCCCTTGACCACCTTGGTCACGCGGTTGATCGCAATCATTTTCTCGCGCAGGCCGTCTTCCGGACCTTCCGCCTTGCCCTGCATCTTTGCTTGTACTTTAGCCATCTTAATTTCCGATCTGCTTAAAACTGCAAGCCAGCTTCACGCGCCGACTCAGCCAACGCCTTGACGCGGCCGTGATAGGCATAGCCAGCCCGGTCAAACGCCACTTTCTCCACACCGGCTGCCTTGGCCTTTTCAGCGACACGCTTGCCAACCAACTGCGCTGCAGCGACATTGCCGCCCTTGCCAGCACCGCCCAAAGACTGACGCACTTCGGCCTCGGCAGTGGAAGCGCTCACCAGTACCTTGGCGCCATCGCCAGAAATGATGTTGGCGTAGATATGGAGATTGGTGCGATGCACGGTCAAGCGCACAGCGCCTTGGTCGGCAATACGAATCCGGGTCTGACGGGCACGACGAAGACGCTGTTCTTTTTTGTTCAACATGACGCGGCTCCTTACTTCTTCTTGGTTTCTTTGATGGCAACCGTTTCATCCGCATAACGGATGCCCTTGCCTTTGTAAGGCTCCGGCGGACGGATGGCACGGATTTCGGCAGCAACCTGGCCCACGCGCTGGCGGTCAGCGCCCTTGATCACAACCTCGGTCGGCGTCGGCGTCGCCACAGACACGCCTTCCGGCATCTCTTTGTCAACCGGATGCGAATAGCCAACCACCAGGTTAAGCTTCTTGCCTTGAGCCTGCGCCTTGTAACCCACGCCGATCAGCGTGAGCTTTTTCTCAAAGCCCTTGCTCACACCGATGACCATGTTGTTCACCAGCTGTCGTAGGGTACCAGACATGGCGTCGGCTTCACGCGAGTCATTGGCAGCCTTGAAACTAACCTTACCACCCTCACTGGTAATTTGGACCAGACTGTTTTGCGCCACCGTCAGCAAACCACCTGCGCCTTTGACGCTGATTTGCTGCTCAGCCAAAACCACTTCCACTCCGGCAGGAATGGCAACGGGCATTTTTCCAATACGAGACATGCTTAATTACTCCTCAATGTCACGCATCAGGCGACGTAGCACAACACTTCGCCACCGACACCGGTTGCGCGCGCTTTGCGATCGGTCATGACACCCTTGGGTGTTGTCACGATGGCAACGCCCAAACCATTTTGAACTTGCGCAATGGCGTCGCTGCGACGGTACACACGCAAACCAGGGCGACTGACACGCTCAATGCGCTCAATCACAGGCCGCCCAGCGTAATACTTGAGGGCAATCTCAAGCTCTTGCTTGCCATCAACGGTATTCACCTTGAACGCGTCGATGTAACCTTCGTCTTGCAGGACTTGGGCAATCGCCACCTTCACCTTGGAAGAAGGTACGCGAACGGAAGTTTTGGCCACCATCTGCGCATTGCGAATACGCGTCAACAGGTCGGCGATCGGATCACTCATGCTCATATCTTGTCTCCTGTCGCTTACCAGCTGGCCTTGGTGATGCCGGGAATTTCACCGGCAAAAGCCATTTCACGAATCTTGGCACGCGCCAAACCAAATTGTGCAAACGTGCCACGCGGACGCCCGGTAATGGCACAGCGGTTACGCTGGCGGGTCGGGTTGGCGTTGCGCGGCAACGCCTGCAAACCCAGACGCGCCGCTGCGCGCTCTTCATCGGAGCGCTTGGCGTCGTTTGCAATCGCCTTCAATTCCGCATGTTTTTTTGCGTACTTGGCAACCAGTTTGTCTCTTTTGAGCTCACGCTCGATTAAAGCCATCTTAGCCACAGATCACCTCAGTTCTTGAAGGGAAAACGGAAACCAGCGAGCAGCGCCTTGCACTCGTCGTCTGTTTTGGCCGTCGTCGTGATGCTGATATTGAGACCACGCAAGGCATCCACTTTGTCGTATTCAATCTCAGGGAAAATGATTTGTTCCTTGACGCCAATGTTGTAATTGCCACGACCATCAAAGGAACGACCCGAAATGCCTCGGAAGTCGCGCACACGCGGCAACGCAACCGTTACAAACCGGTCCAGAAACTCAAACATGCGCGCGCCGCGCAATGTCACCATGCAGCCGATGGCCTGGCCTTCACGGATCTTGAAACCCGCAATTGCCTTTTTGGACAGAGTCACCACCGGTTTTTGACCCGCGATCTTGGTCAGGTCGTCTACCGCGTGCTCCATCACTTTCTTGTCAGCCACCGCTTCACTCACACCCATGTTCAGGGTGATCTTGGTCAGACGAGGGACTTCCATGGGCGACTTGTAGCCAAATTTGGCGATCAGTTCGGGCGCCACTTTTTCCCGATAGATTTGTTGCAAACGAGCCATGTTCATGCCACCTTGATTTCTTCGCCGCTGGACTTGTAAACGCGTACGCGCTTACCGTCAGCCTGCACCTTGATGCCTACCCGGTCAGCCTTGCCCTTAGCCACATTAAAAATGGCCACATTGGACTGATGTATCGGCATGGTCTTGTCAACAATGCCACCGGTTTCACCCTTCATGGGGTTTGGTTTGGCGTGCTTTTTAACCACATTGACACCCTCAACCACGAGGTGAGAGTCGTCTTTGCGCAGCGTGACCTTGCCGCGCTTGCCTTTGTCGCGCCCTGCGAGCACGATGACATCGTCGCCTTTGCGAATTTTGTTCATAGCGGTGTCCTTACAAAACTTCCGGAGCGAGCGACACGATTTTCATGAACCGTTCGGTACGCAGTTCGCGCGTCACCGGTCCAAAAATACGGGTGCCAATCGGCTCCAACTTGGCATTCAGCAACACAGCTGCATTGCCGTCAAATTTGACCAACGAGCCGTCATTGCGACGAATGCCCTTGGCGGTGCGCACCACCACAGCACTGTAAACGTCGCCTTTTTTGACGCGCCCACGTGGAGCCGCTTCCTTGATGCTCACTTTGATAATGTCGCCCACGCTGGCGTAGCGACGCTTGGATCCGCCGAGCACCTTGATGCACAGAACGGACTTCGCGCCAGTGTTATCGGCGACTTCGAGTCGAGATTCGGTTTGGATCATTTGTAAAGTTCCCAACTTGCACCGTCTGCTTGCGCGTTCGGTCAGTCTTGGGCCCGTAACCCCCAGCAAGAACCACTCTTGCTTTCAGTTGTTGGGCAGACACTTCATGCTCTTTCAAGCGAAGCCGCGTATTATGCCAGTGTTTTTACTCAATTGCAAAACTTTTTTCAGCTGCGCAGCAAATAGTTAGTGGCCAAGGCCTCAAACTCAGCCACACCGGGCGCGCCCAACCCCTCTTGTTGCAAGATATCACCAACCCGGGCGGCCAAATTTACGGCTGCTGCGGCATCCAGAAACAAAAGTCTGGAGCGCCTGGCCAACACGTCTTCCACCCGCATCGCGTATTCATGGCGCACGGCAAAACGCACCATGGCCGCCGTCAACCCGGGGCACAGTTCATCTTCGGCGCCTGGCAACGAACGCACATAGCCAGCTTCGGCACCGTAGGAATGCCAGCCAGGTGCCTGGTGAATTGGCTGGATCGTCCGGGCTGGGCCACCCGCCCCAATCAGGCGCAGCGACTGCGTGGCGCCACGTCGCGTCGCAGGCAACAACTGCGACTGCGCACATTGCTCCAACACATCTTCAGCCATTGCACGGTACGTCGTCCACTTGCCGCCGGTCACAGTTACGAGTCCACTGCGGCTCACCACGATGGTGTGCTCCCGGCTCAGGGTCTTGGTGTCGCGGCCATCCTCCTGGGGTGGTTTGACCAAAGGGCGCAACCCAACCCAAATGCTTTTGACGTCCTGCCGACCGGGAGGGCGTCGCAAATAGCGCGCAGACTCACCCAGAATAAAGTCAATTTCTTCGTCAAACGCCATGGGCTCACGATCCAGATCGTGCCGCGGCGTATCGGTCGTCCCCAAAATCAGTTTGCCAAGCCAGGGCACGGCAAACAGCACCCGTCCATCGGATGTTTTGGGCACCATCAGCGCCGCATCCGAGCCCAGAAAATCACGCTCCACCACCATATGAACGCCCTGACTGGGCGCCACCATGGCTTGCGTTGCCTCGCCCCTTCCGCCCGGCGCCGCCAAGCTGTCTTTCTGTCGCAACGCATCCACCCATACGCCCGTTGCGTTGACCACACAGCGACTCTGAATCTGGAATTCCTGCCCGCCTAACGTGTCGCGGCACACCAGACCAGAGATTCTTTCGCCATGGTAGCAAAGCTCCGTCGCAGCGCAGTAATTGACCAGCAGAGCACCATGGGCGGCTGCAGTGCGCGCCAGGGCAATCGCCAGCCGAGCGTCGTTGAACTGCCCGTCCCAATATTTCACCCCACCCTTCAGCCCATCCTGGCGCAAACCTGGAAGGCACTCCAGCGTCCGTGCACGACCCATCAGCTGCGTGCGCCCAAGTCCAGATGAACCAGCCAACACGTCGTACATGAGCAAGCCGCTACCGTAAAAAGGCGCCTCCCACCAATGGTAGGCCGGTACCACAAACGGCAGTGGCCGTGCCAGATACGGCGCGTTTTCCAGCAGCAAACTGCGTTCATGCAAGGCCTCACGCACCAGCGCGATATTGCCTTGTGCAAGATAACGCACACCCCCGTGCACCAGCTTCGTAGACCTGGAAGAAGTGCCCTTGGCAAAGTCGTGCGAATCAATCAATACCACGCGCAAGCCCCGCGCCGCAGCGTCCAGAGCGACGCCCAAACCGGTCGCGCCACCGCCGACCACGGCAATGTCATAGTTGGTTGGATCGCGTAAACGCTGCAACAACGCAGCACGATCGGTAGCTAGCGGCATATCATGCAAAGGGTTCATGGCGCGTAGGATTGTCGGCGGTCTGTGCCGCCCCATTGCAACACCGTGATGTTATTGCACAGCGTCATCAAAACCTCATCAATCAGGGTAACTTTATGACCTACCTACTTGCATTCGACCAGGGCACATCCAGCTCGCGCAGCATCGTTTTCAACGCCCGAGGCCAGGTGGTGGCACTGGCACAGCAAGAGCTCACCCAGCACTACCCACAGCCCGGCTGGGTGGAGCACGATCCGCTGGAAATCTGGCGCACCCAGCTTGCCACCGCGCGAGAAGCGTTGCTAAAAGCTGGCATCAGCGCAAGCCAGGTGCGCGCGCTAGGCATCACCAACCAGCGCGAGACAACCGTCGTCTGGAACCGGCGCACCGGCACCCCCGTTCACCCCGCCATCGTGTGGCAAGACCGGCGCGCCGAACCCACCTGCGTGAGCCTGCGCACACGCGGCCTGGCACCTACCATCCAGGCCAAGACGGGCCTGCTGGTCGATGCCTACTTCTCGGGTACCAAGCTCAAATGGATCCTGGACAACGTGCCCGGCGCGCGCATTCAGGCGGCCAACGGTGACCTGGCTTTTGGTACGGTGGACAGTTGGCTGATCTGGAACCTCACGGGTGGCGCAGTGCATGCCACCGATGTCAGCAACGCGGCGCGCACCATGGTGTTCAACGTGCACAGCAACCAATGGGACACAGAGCTGTTGCATGCACTGGACATCCCAACCAGCCTACTGCCCAAGGTGCAAGCCTCGAGCAGCCTGTTTGGCGAGAGTCGCCCCGACCTGCTCGGCGCACCGATCCCAATTGGCGGTGTGGCGGGCGACCAGCAAAGCGCCCTTTTCGGACAGGCGTGTTTTACGCCAGGCATGGCCAAAAACACCTACGGCACCGGCTGCTTTATGCTGATGCACACGGGACATCGGTTCCAGACCTCCACCAACGGTCTGATCACCACCAGCGCAGCACAGACCACAGCACAACCTGAATTTGCCCTGGAAGGCAGCGTCTTCGTAGGCGGTGCGGTGGTGCAGTGGTTGCGCGACGGGCTGCACGCCATTGCCAGCAGTGCCGAAGTACAGGCGCTGGCTGAAAGCGTGCCCGATGCCGGTGGCGTGATGGTGGTCCCGGCTTTCACTGGTTTGGGGGCACCCTACTGGAAGCCCGATGCGCGTGGATCTGTTTTGGGCCTGAGCCGCGGCAGCACGCTGGCGCACATTGCGCGCGCCGCACTGGAAAGCATCGCCTTTCAAAGTGCTGCCTTGTTGCAGGCGATGAGCCGCGACGCGGTGCAGGTTGGTGGCGCAGCGGTGACCGAACTGCGCGTCGATGGCGGCGCCTGCGTGAACGATCTGCTGATGCAGTTTCAAGCCGATGTGCTGGGTATTCCCGTGGTGCGCCCATCGATCATCGAAACCTCGGCACTGGGCGCGGCCTACCTGGCCGGGCTGGCCACTGGTGTCTTTGGAAGCACCGCAGAACTCTCCGAGTTGTGGCAGACCGAACGCAGCTTTGAGCCAACCCTCACACGCGAACAGGCCAACGACCTCATGCAACGCTGGGAACACGCCGTCCAGCAAACCGTTTTTTGACCCAACGCTGCTCCAGGGCAAAGCACAGTCGTTAGACTCACGCCTTCTTTCAACGCTATTGCAGTCGGATGACTGCACCCCTTTTATGAGCGAACCCATTGCATTCATCGGCGGCGGCAACATGGCCAGCGCCCTCATTGCGGGCCTGATCAAACAAGGCACACCGGCACAACAGATCAGCGTGGTGGACCCCAATGAAACCGCGCGTGACACACTTCAATCTAGCTTCGGTGTACGCACCCTGGCGCAAGCCGACGCGTCGTTGAGCCCGGCGGCCCTGGTCATTTGGGCGGTCAAACCGCAAGTCTTCAAAGAGGCAACTTCGGCCGCCGCGTTCACCCGCCAGGCACTGCACTTAAGCGTAGCCGCGGGCGTACGCAGCGACAGCATCGCGCGCTGGCTGGGTACCGATCGCATTGTGCGCGCTATGCCCAACACCCCGGCCCTGGTGGGTCAGGGCATCACCGGGCTGTTTGCCCGCGCCGGAGCCACAGCCGCTGACAAAGACCGCGTCAGCCAGTTACTGGCCAGCACCGGTGCATCGATCTGGTTTGACGCCGAAGACAAGCTCGACGTGGTTACCGCACTGTCGGGCTCTGGCCCGGCCTACGTGTTTTACTTCATGGAAGCGATGACCATGGCCGGCACCGAAATGGGCCTGGAGCGCGAGCAGGCGCAGCAATTGGCCATCGCCACCTTTGCCGGGGCCAGCGCACTGGCGCAGGCATCGCCAGACGCGCCCCAGGTCTTGCGCCAACGTGTCACCTCCAAAGGCGGCACCACGTTTGCGGCCATTTCCAGCATGGAAGACAACGACGTACGCGCGCTGTTCATCGACGCCATGTACGCCGCCCGCGAGCGCGCCAAAGAACTGGGCGACGAATTCGGCGCTACCTGACAGGTCGGTTTGCGCCCAACTGCGGGTACGGCCGCTTGGGTCGCAGGGTTCTAGTTACCGTGTGGCGTAGGCCAACGCCAACCCGGCAAACACGGTAAAGCCCAACCAGTGATTCAAGCGAAACGCCTTGAAGCAACCGTCGCGCGTGCGCCCGCGAATCAGCGTCCAATGCCACCCCACTTGCCCCAGCGTCACCAGAACAGCTATATAAAACAAAGCGCTTTGCGCTTGCTGCATAAGGGCCAGAGTCCAAATAGCCAGAAAAGCCAAATAGCACGCCAGCACCACCGGCACATCCGCGTTACCCAGCGTGATGGCCGACGTCTTGATGCCGATTTTGAGGTCATCGTCACGGTCCACCATGGCATATTCGGTGTCGTAGGCCAGCACCCAACACAGATTGCCCACCATCAGCGCCCACGCCAGCGCGGGCACCGTACCTTGCACAGCGGCAAAGGCCATCGGAATACCCATGCTGAACGCCACACCCAGCACCGATTGGGGCATCGACACAAAGCGCTTGCTATAGGGATAAATCAGCGTCACCGCCAGCGCCGCAAACGACAGCGCGATGGTGAGCCAGTTGGTGCTCAGCACCAGCGCAAAGGCCAGCAGCGCCAGCACTGCGCCCACAGCCAGCGCCTCAGGTACTGGCAACGCGCCGCTGGTCACCGGGCGCTGCGCCGTGCGCTTGACATGACGGTCAAATTCGCGGTCGGCCACGTCGTTGATGCAGCAACCGGCGCTGCGCATCAGGATCGTGCCAATGACAAACACAACCAGCAGATGCCAGCCCGGAAACCCGCCCGCCGCCACCCACAAGGCACCCAGCGTGGGCCACAACAACAACAGCCAACCGGCGGGCCGACTCCAACGAATCAGATCCAAGTACAAAGACAGTTTTTCGCGCCAAAGCATCTTTGTACCCCTGCGCTAGAAACCCAGGGCGCGCCAATCCAGCCGACCCTGGTTCATCGGCGGACACCAGAAATGCATGCCAGTTAGTGGCGCAGAGATCGCAAACAAACCATCCAGAATCTGGTCGTCCAGACCCACCATGCGTCGCATTTGCGCCTCAAAGGCGTCAAAAGAGCATCCAAACGCCACAAACATCAGGCCGCAACGCTGGCCTTGCGCCCACGGCATCGAACGGCGCAGCACAAAGGCCTCGGGCGCAAAACTTTCCTGCGCCGTGCGCTTCACATGGGCACTGGGCGGCGCGTCGTCCAGTTCAGCGTTGTCACTGCGCCGACGCCCGATCATGTTGTCCTGGGCCGCACTGCCCATGGCGTCAAAGGCGTCCAGATGGTGCAGCCATTGCTGCACCACCATGAAGCTGCTACCGGTCCGTCCCGCAGGCGCGCCCTGCACCAGTGCGGCGGCGCTGGCCGCGTCGCCCTGCGGGTTTTCGGTACCGTCTTCGTAACCGGTCAGATCGCGACCGCTGTTATAGCGAAACGCCTCCACCACCTGATCAAGTTGCAAAGCAGGTGCCAACGCCTGTTGCAGCCGACGCGTCAGGTGCAGCAGCGCGCCCGCATCGCCCCCACGCAGCCAGCAACACAGGGCGCAAGGCGTAGACGGCACCTGCACCCCCAGACCCTGCAAGGGGACAAAGTCATGCATGCCCACGACGCGGCCACCCAGCATGTCCAACAACGGGGTTCCCAGCCCAACCACAAGCTGTTGGCCGTCAGCCAGCGTCGAAAGTCGCCCCAAGGCCTGCTGTAGCTGCGCCACATGAGTTGACGCCACAGAAAAAAACACATAGCGCGCCAATGGGGGCACCGGGTCCAGAATGGCAGGTTGATAGTTTTGCAAAGCTCAATCTCCAGTGAGGTTATCAGGACAGTCGTATCACACCTGGAAGTTCGCAAGCGTAAATGGCGTTACGCAGCGCGGCAATGGCTTCATAACGGGTAAAGCTGCGTCGCCACGCCAGCACCACGCGACGCTTGGGCGCATCGCCCGCAAACGGCAGGTACTTAATGAAAGGGTCCTCGTCACGTTTGCGCTTGGGGCGCGGCTCCAGCGCTTCCTTGGGCACACTCAGGCGCGGCACCAGCGTCACGCCCATACCGGCAGCCACCATGTGTTTGATGGTCTCCAGTGACGACCCTTCAAAGCTCTTGCGAATGCCTTCTGCTTTGCTTGAAAAGCGCGCAAACTCCGGACACACCTCCAGCACATGATCACGAAAACAATGACCTGCCCCCAGCAGCAACATGGTTTCGTTCTTGAGTTGGTCGCTCGTCACCTGCATCAGCCGCGCCAGCGCATGGTTGCTTGGCACCGCAGCCATGAACGGCTCGTCGTACAAAGGCGCAATCGCCAGCCCTGCATCGGGAAAGGGCTCGGCCAGAATGGCGCAGTCAATTTCACCGGTGCGCAGCATCTCGAGCAGCTTGACAGTAAAGTTTTCCTGCAACATCAGTGGCATCTCTGGTGTGCGTCGGATCATCTGGCGCACCAGGTCGGGTAGCAGATAAGGGCTGATGGTGTAAATCACCCCCAGCGCCAATGAACCCGCCAGCGGGTTTTTGCCACGTTTGGCGATCTCCTTGATGGCCGCCGCCTGCTCCAGCACGCTTTGCGCCTGGCGCACGATGTCGCTGCCCAGCGCCGTCACCGTTACCTCGTTGGCACTGCGCTCAAACAATTTGGCATCAAGCTCTTCTTCAAGCTTCTTCACAGCCACCGACAGCGTGGGCTGGGAAACAAAGCACGCCTCTGCGGCCTTGCCAAAGTGACGCTCACGCGCCACCGCCACAATGTATTTCAATTCAGTCAACGTCATGCTGCGTATTGTCTTATCAGAACTTGATGTCTGTCAGACCTCGGGTAAACATGGGGGCATGGCACTGAATTTTGCCGATCAATTTTGATCCAGATCAATGAAATCGCCACTTTCATGACTAGCATTGTCTGGCAGGAGAATTGCCATGTTTGATCTACCCCTCAAGTCTGTCATGGAGCGCAAGAAGTTCTTGACCGCTTCGCCAGACAAAACCGTGACCCAGGCCGCACGCCTGATGGCCAGCAAAAACACAGGTGCCTTGCTGGTGCTTGAAGACGACCAGTTGGTAGGCATCTTTACCGAGCGCGACATGGTATTTCGCGTCATCGCCAAGGGTCTGGACCCCAAAAACACGCCACTGCGCGAGGTGATGACACCCGACGTCAAGTCCCTGGACGCCAGTCAAACCTACGGCCACGCGCTGGTCATCATGCAAGAGAACGGTTTTCGTCACGTACCTGTCATCGAGCACGGCCACGCCGTTGGCATCATCTCTTCGCGCAACGCGATGGACCCCGACCTAGACGAATTCATTACAGACGAGCGGCGGCGCGTTCATTACCAATAGCCGCATGGCCTACCCGGCTCACGCCTTCAGATAATCTGCCTTGCTACCCAGCCAGCGCTGCACGTGGCGCTGTGCTAGTGCGGGGTACGCATCAAGCATACGCGGGGCAGTGCAGCGGGCCCAATGCAACAAGGCCGTGTCGGTCTGTAGATCGGCAAAGCGCAACAGCGCGTCACCTGACTGGCGTGCGCCCATGAATTCACCCGGACCACGAATCTGCAAGTCGCGCCGGGCGATCTCAAATCCATCGTTCGTCTCGATCATGGCGCGCAGGCGCTCGCGCGCGGCTTCGCCAAGGCGCGGCGCGTCCCCGGTGGAATACAGCAACACACACGCCGACGCGGCCGCACCGCGCCCCACGCGTCCGCGCAGCTGGTGCAACTGGCTTAGGCCAAAGCGCTCGGCGTGCTCGATCACCATCAGGCTGGCGTTGGGCACATCCACACCCACCTCGATTACCGTGGTGCTCACCAGCAACGCCATCTGGCCGCTGGTAAACAGTTCCATCACGGCCTTTTTTTCAGCCACGGGCATACGCGAGTGCAGCAAGCCAACGCTCACGCCTGGCAGCGCCGCGCTTAACTGTGCATGGGTTGCGGTGGCGTTGGCCAGGTCCAGCACCTCACTTTCTTCAATCAGCGGGCACACCCAGTAAATTTGCTGCCCCTCGGTGATCTGAGCCCGAATGCGCTGCACCACCTCGTCGCGACGCACGTCGTTAATCAGCTTGGTGAGGACTGGCGTGCGGCCGGGCGGCAACTCGTCAAGAGTGGAAACGTCCAGATCAGCGTAATAGCTCATCGCCAGCGTGCGCGGAATCGGCGTGGCCGTCATCATCAAGAGATGGGGTTCCACCCCTGTTGCAGACTCACTTTGTGTAGTCGCCTCCCCCCCCAAGGGGGCGACACTCTGCGGCCCTGCAAAGCCGGTTCCGCGGTGTCCCTGGCCTAAGTCCTCTTCGCTGGTGTCGGCACGCATCTTTGACCGCAGGGCCAGACGCTGCGCTACGCCAAAGCGGTGCTGCTCGTCGATCACCACCAGCGCCAGATTTTTGAACTGAACCCTGTCCTGAATCATGGCGTGCGTGCCCACCACCAGTTGTGCCTGACCGTTTGCAACCAGCGCCAGCATCTCGCGCCGCTCCCGGGCTTTCTGGCTGCCTGTGAGCCACGCCACCGTGATGCCCAGCGGCTGCAACCACGACACCAGCTTGGTGAAATGTTGCGTCGCCAGAATTTCGGTGGGAGCCATCAGCGCGCACTGCCAACCGGCTTCAATGCACTGCGCCCCCGCCAGCGCTGCGACCACGGTCTTGCCCGAACCCACGTCGCCTTGCAGCAGGCGATGCATGGGTACCGGACGCTGGAGGTCTTGCGCGATCTCGGCGCAAACACGTCTCTGGGCCAGCGTGAGTTCAAACGGCAGCGCCGCCAACAAGCGTGCCACCAGCGCCGACGGCACCGCAGATGCCAGCGTCGGGGCACGCAGCTTTGAGCGCGCACGCTTGGCCTGCAACTGCGACAGCTGCTGGGCCAACAATTCCTCAGCCTTCAGACGCTGCCACGCCGGATGACTGTGATCCGGTAGCGCATCCAGCGCCAGACCCGGCTGGGGATGGTGTAAAAATATGAGCGCCTCACGCACATTCCACCTAGGCTGAATGCCAATTTGTTGCAATAAATCTGGCGGCACGGTGTCGCTCAGATCAGCTTGCTGCAAAGCGTTGTCCACCGCCCGGCGCAAGTAAGTTTGAGGCAGCCCAGCCACCGTCGGGTAGACCGGCGTCAACGCGTTAGGCAGAACGCCGCCTGCGGCCTTGACGCTGGGGTGCATCATCGTCAAACCGCCAAAACCACCCCGCACCTCGCCGCGCACGCGCACGCGGCACCCCACCGCCAGCGCCTTTTGCATTGAGGGGTAAAACGAAAAAAACCGCAGCAGACAGGTGCCCGTGCCGTCGTCCAGCGTCACCAGCAACTGACGCTGGCCCCCCAACCTGACCTCGCTGTGGCGCACCGTACCCTCCACCTGCGCCACAGCGCCTTCGCGCACGTCACGGAGTTGCACCAAGCGTGTTTCGTCTTCGTAGCGCAACGGCAGATGCAGCGCCAGGTCGGTGGGGCGGTGCAGCCCAAGTTTGCGCAAGGCCTGTTGCGGGCCGGTCAAGGGTTGGGAGTTTGGCACTTGCTTGGGCATAGGCATGGGCTGATTTTGCCGACATCTGCCTTTGCCAGCCGCGCTCAATATTTCAGCCGGGCATAGTAGGTTTTCTGCGCTGCCTCGCGTGCCTGGCGCAGGGTGGTGATGCCCATCGCCTGCAACAGCGGGATCAAACGCAACCAGACCTCGGCAGTGACCAGCGCGTCGCCCAGCGCGGTGTGACGCCCCAGCACGGTGATGTTGAAGCGCTCGGCAATGGCCTCCAGCCGGTGTGATTCCTGGTTGGGGTGTACCACGGCAGACAGCAACAAAGTGTCAAGCACCGGGTGGTTGAACACCAGTCCGGTATTTTTTTCTTGCAGCTGCAAAAACTTCATGTCAAAGGCGGCGTTATGCGCCACCAGCACGGTATCTTGCGTAAAGGCATAAAAAGCCGGCAACACCTCAGTGATTTTTGGCTTACCCTGCACCATGTCTTGCGTGATGCCGTGGATCGGGATGGTGGCCGACGGAATCAGCCGCCCGGGGTCCACCAGCTGCTCAAAACTTTCCTGCTTGAGCAACTTGCCGTTGACACACCGTGTGGCGCCAATCTGGATGATCTGGTCCCCTTCGGAAGGGTTCAGGCCGGTGGTTTCGGTATCGAAAACGGTGTAGCTCAGGTCGCTGAGCAAGCGGTCTTCCAGCGCGTGGCTCTGGTCGGTGCTCTGGAACAGGTCAAAGTCGTAAAACTCGGGCCGTCCGGTGTCTTGCTCGTTCTGCGTGGCCTCAAACTGCTCCTGTGCGCTGACCAGCGGTAACAGAAAGCGAAAGAAGGCCTCGTGGCGTATGCGCTCGCGCTCAAACCACATCTCGCCACCGTGGCGCTCGACCACGTCACGCACCGTTAGCGGCGTGCTCTCGGCGCCAAAACGCATGGCGTCCATCTCCCAGCTCATCACGGTTTCGGTGCTCATGGCCTGGCCGGTCCAGATCAGGTCGAGCTGGGCACGTGGCCCGTTGGCCTGCAGACGCAAACGAAAGAATTTGATGTCAAATTCATCGATCAGCCGCATCGCCAGGTAGTCCAGCGCCTGCGTCAGGCTGAAGCTGTCCACGCGCAGCCAGATCGACGCGTCCAGGTTTTCCAGCGTCACGCTGCGCTTGCTGCGCGCTTCAATGCGCCGCTGCGCCGCCAGCAACACGTCTGCACCCAGCATTTCCTCCAAAGGCCAGCGCGCCTTGAGCCCTTCGGTCGCCTTTTGCGTCATGTCGTTCACGCGAGCGCTCATGCTGGTCAGCTCTTCGCGCACCACTCCCAAAAAGCGCTCTCGCATCTCATCTTCCAGGTCCGGGTAGGCCAGCATGTCCACCGCTGCCTGAATGTTGGCCAGCGACGCACGGCTGCCTTCGGTCAGGCTGTGCAGCAGCTGGTCGCGCAAATGCTCTTCCTCAAACGCGCGTGTCACGTTGTCGAGCATCAGCACAAAGCCGGTGATGTCGGCCAAGGCGCTGTCACCCTGCGCGTCGCGCACCGGTGCCATCTGCACCTTGAGCAGCTGCCCGGCCTGGGTGGTGGTGACAAACTGCGCCGACGGATTGGCCGCGCCGCGGTGCAGGCGCTGTTGAATGGACTCCAGCGCGTGTGCCACCAACTGGCGGTCAAACACGGCGTAAATGGATCGGCCGATGCCCATCAGCTCACTACCACCGGCCAGCGTGGGCGCTTGCGACAAGGCCTTGAACTGCAGCCGCGCACGGCTGTTGTACAAGATGATGCGACCGTCCAGATTGCACACCACCACGCTTTGCGTGAGCTCGGCCATCAGCGCGGCCAAACGGTTTTTTTCCTGCTGCACGCCCTGACTGGCCAGCGCAATCTGCGTGGTCACATCGTCACGCAGGCTGTCGCGCTGCGTGGCCAGCTGAAAAATGGCCTCAGCGAGTGCCTTGGTTTCCTGGGTGCCGTGGTGGTTCATGGGCGCGGCACGCGGCGCCGCCAGCAGCACACGCGTTTGCTCCAGCAGCCGCCCCGGCGCGCTGGCGTAGCGGCGCATGAGCCAGCGCAGCGTGGCACCAATCACGACCAGGCCAAACAGCCAGGTCATGCCGATCAGCGCCATGCGCGGTGCCAATTGCTCGGTGACCAGCGCAAGCTGTGCGGGCGCCAGCGTGGAAGCAATCAGGCCGATGGTGAGCGCCAGCCACAGCAGCGTGGCCAGCCCGATGACGCCAATGGCCAGCAGCAGGCGACGGTCAACCCTCATTGCCCCAGACTCAGCATCGCGGCCACTTTTTCGACCAGCTCACGGGTGGCAAAGGGCTTGGTCATGTAAGCGTCAGCGCCCAGCGCCAACCCCTTGGCCACGTCGGTATCGCGCCCCTTGGCGGTCAGCATCAGGATTTTGATGGCCTGCAACTGCTCGTCGGAGCGCACCTCCTGGCAGACTTCAAAGCCGGTCTTCTTGGGCATCATCACGTCCAGCAGAACCAGTTCCGGGCGGTCGCGCCGGATGGCATCCAGCGCCTCTTGACCATCGCGCGCAATCAAGACCGAGTAGCCCTCGCGCTTGAGCAGATATTCGAGCGAAATGACGATGTTGGGCTCGTCATCCGCCACCAAAATGGTTGGACTCATGTTTGTCTCCGTTCTCTGTTTTTTCTTCAATACCCGTGACCGGTCGGCGCGGCAGGAAGAACGAAAACCGCGCTCCGTGCGGTGGTTCAGACTCCAGCCACAACCGCCCCCCGAAGTGCGCCACGATCTGCCGACTGATGGGCAGCCCCAGACCGGTTCCTTGCGGTCGGTTGGAGGCATCGCCCCCCTGGCGGAAGCGCTCAAATATCAGCGCCTGCTGCGCGGGCATCACACCGGGGCCATTGTCCTGCACCGATACAGTCACCCCCGCATCGTCACTGACCAGGCTTACACCAACCCGACCGCCAGGCGTGGGCACAAATTTGGCGGCGTTGGACAACAGGTTGAGCATCACTTGCATCAGGCGGTCAGGGTCCACCACCAACGGCGCGGCGTGTGTGGGCAGCTGTACCACCACCTCGATCCGCCGTTCCCGAAATAGCTCGGCGGTGGTCGCCACGGCCTGCTGCACCAGCGCCACCATGTCCACCGGCTCAGTCTGCCATTCGGCGTGGCCCGACTCGATTTTGGCCATGTCTAGCACCTGGTTCACCAGCCGAGACAAACGTTCGGTTTCGCTGACGATGATGTCGATGAACTTGCAACGCTGCACCAGCTCGATCTTGGGGTCATCACGCAGCAGCTCGGCCAAGGCGCGGATGGAGGTGAGTGGCGTGCGCAGCTCGTGCGTCACACTCGACATGAAATCATCCTTGAGCCGGTCCAGGCTTTTCAGTTGATCGTTGGCGGCGCGCAGCTCGGCAGTGGCCTTTTCCAGCGAAGCAGACTTTTCTTCCAGTTCCATCGAGTGCGCGCGCAGCTGCGAGGTTTCGTCCAGAATGCGCAACACATCGTCGGGCGTCAAGGTTTCTTCCTCCACGGTGGAGGCTACCAGCACGCGGGCCGACGCACTGCCCACCGCACCAGCGAGTTGCGTCTCGACAAACTGCACCAGCCGGGCGTCGGGCGCAATCGCCTGCACGTCGCGTACCCTGGTCTGGCGGGCATAGGTCAAAAATAGCGCCTGCGCCCGCTCCACGCCCATAAAGCGCTCGCATAAACGCAGCAAATCTGGCACGCGCGCGCTGCCACGCCAAAACACCGGGCTGCTGCTGGTGGTGCGCTCGAACACATCGACAAACAACAAGGCCTGGCTGGCCTCCTGCCCCGACGGTGCGCGCCACAGCGACAGCCCCACGTACAAACCGCAATTGATCATCAGGCTCCAGAACAGCGAATGTGTCAGGTTGTCCAGCCCCTGCATGCCCAGCAAATGCTCCGGCTGCAGCCACTGCAAGCCCCACAGCCCTTGCGTCAAAAACGTGTCGTCCAGCCAGCCCGACTTGGCAAGCGACGGCAGCATCAGCGTATAGGTCCACAACACAAACCCCGCCAACAAGCCAGCCAACGCACCCCGGCGGGTACCGCCTTTCCAGTACAGCCCGCCCAACACCGCGGGCGCAAACTGAGCCACTGCGGCAAAGCTGATCAACCCAATACTGACCAGCGCGTAGGCCTCACCGGCCAGGTGAAAGTAGGCGTAGCCCAGCACCAGCACCAGCAAAATGGCGATGCGCCGGATCATCAGCAACACACGCGTCAGGTCCAGTCGCGACTCGTTCTGAAAATGGTGCGTGCGCAACAGCAGCGGCATGACCAGCTCATTGCACACCATGGTGGACACGGCGATGGTTTCCACAATCACCATGCCGGTCGCGGCCGACAAGCCACCAACAAACGCAAACAGCGCCAGTGCGTTTTGCCCGGCGGCCAGTGGCAGCGACAACACAAAGTTGTCGGCATTCACGGGTGTATTGCCAACGTAAAGCAAACCACCCACAGCAATCGGCAGCACAAACAGGTTGATGGCCAGCAGGTAGAGCGGAAACACCCAGACGGCGCGGCGTAAGTGCTCCTCCGACACGTTCTCCACCACCATCACCTGAAACTGGCGTGGCAAAAAAATGACCGACAGCATCGACAGCAGCGTCAACGCAAACCACTGCGTCCAGGCAAACCCACCGCTTTGCTCCAGCCGCGACAACGCCGCCAGTTCGGGCACCGCATGGGCGCGCGCAAACAAATCGCCCGGGCCGTCAAACAGGCCATACACCACAAACAAGCCCACCGCCATGAAGGCCATCAGCTTGACCACCGACTCAAAGGCAATCGCTGCCACCAGCCCTTCGTGCCGTTCAGCTGAATCCAGATGGCGCGCGCCAAACACCATGGTAAAGCCAGCCAGCGCCAACGCCATGTAAAACGTGCTGTCCTGGCTCCAATGCGCCTGCGCCACCGCCGCCGTGGCGGGCACCAGGGTCAACAGCGCAAAACCTGCCGACACCGCCTTGAGCTGCAAGGCAATGTAGGGCACGATGCCCACCACGGCAATCACCGTCACCAGTCCGGCCAGCAGCGGGCTCTTGCCGTAGCGGCTGCCAATAAAGTCGGCAATAGAGGTAATGCGGTACGTCTTGGCGATGCGGATCATCTTGCGCAACACCACCCAGCCCAGCACCATGGCCAGTGTGGGCCCCAGGTAGATAGGCAAAAACCAGATGCCGCCAGAGGCCGCGCGTCCCACACTGCCAAAGTAAGTCCAGGCGGTGCAGTACACCGCCAACGACATGGCGTAGGTCCAGGGGTTGGCAATCACCGACTGCCCGCGCGCGGCGCGCCAGTCGCCAAAATAGGCAACGGCAAACAGCAGCAGCAAATACGCGAACGAGGTCCCGACAACGATCCAGGGCGACAACATGGTCAGTCGTCCTTGGCGGCCGTCGTCGGGCGCTCAACGAGCCAGGCAATCATGGCGATCACCACCGCCCACAAAACAAACAGCGCCGCCGGGAACACCGGCACACCCCGCCAGGTAGCGTCCACGTCCCACAGCGCCAGCAGCGGAAAGTTCAACAGCAACCAGCCCCAAACAAACAGGGCGCTCAAGCGTTGGGACAACAATTCCTTGAACACGATGCCGTCCCTGTCAGATCAGGCGTTGCTCTTGCCCCACTTGGCATGGGCATGGCGGCTCAAGGCAAAGCTGGCAAAGAATTTGCACCAGATGGTGCTGCCGGCAATGGCGCTCCAGGTGGCGTACTCCCAGGCACCCGTGAGCACACCCACGATCACGCAGACCAACACTACACCAGCCACCAGATTGATGGCCATTTCATAGGGCGCCCACTTTTGCGGGTCTGGGGGCGGCTCGCCCCTTTTGGTGGCCACCTCTGAAAAATCGCGCCGCATCACTATGCGCCAAGCCCGACGCAACCAGACAAAACTGATCGGAAACAGCGCCAAAAACAAAATCCACGTCATCGCGACGCTGACATCAAAAACCATCCGGACCTCCAGAAGAAAAAAGCCCTGCCAGCGTGACCGACAGGGCTTGCATTGTCAACCCGACCGCCGAAGCAGGTCGGGTCAACGTCATGCTACATGAACCGCTCGTACTTAGTGCGCGCCATTCACAATCTTGGAACCACGCGGGATGCGTACGGCTTCCACCATGTGCTGGATGTGCTCCGGCGGCTCGGCAGTCACTTTGTCCACTAGGAAGGCGACGATGAAGTTGACGCATGCGCCCACCGCACCAAAAGCTTCTGGCGTAATGCCAAAGAAGGAGTTAGGACCACCAATAAGATCCAGATAGCCCGTGCCCTTAATGAAGAACAAGCCCTTGTGCGCAAACACGTAGAACAGGGTAATGAACAGGCCCGCCAGCATACCGGCCATGGCGCCTTCCTTGTTCATCTTCTTGCTGAAGATACCCATCATGATGGCCGGGAACAGCGACGACGCCGCAATACCAAAGGCCAACGCGACGGTACCTGCGGCAAACCCGGGTGGGTTCAAGCCCAGGTAACCCGCCACCACAATCGAGCACGCCATGGCGATACGGCCCGCCAGGAGTTCACCCTTTTCCGTGATGTCCGGCACAAAGATACCCTTGACCAGGTCGTGCGACACGGCAGACGAGATCGCCATCAGCAAACCGGCGGCCGTGGACAACGCAGCAGCCAAGCCACCCGCAGCCACCAAACCGATCACCCAGTTCGGCAAAAGTGCGATTTCCGGGTTGGCCAGCACAATAATGTCGGCGTTCACGGCCAGCTCATTGCCCTTCCAGCCAGCAGCTTCGGCCTTGGCCTTGACCGCTTCGTTCTTGGTCTTGTCGTTGTAGTACTGGATGCGGCCGTCACCATTCTTGTCGGTGAACTTCAGCAAACCGGTTTTTTCCCAGCGCTTCATCCAATCCGGTTGTGCATCAGCTTTCAGGCTGGCTTCAGGCGCATAGAGGTCGCCGCCTGCATTTACCGCAGAGTTGATGGTGGCATGCAGGTTCAGCTTGGCCATGGCCGCCACAGCGGGAGCCGTGGTGTACAGGATGGCGATGAACACCAGCGCCCAGCCGGCCGAGGCACGTGCGTCCTTGACAGTGGGCACCGTGAAGAATCGCATGATCACGTGCGGCAAGCCCGCAGTTCCGATCATCAGCGACATGGTGTAAACAAACATGTTGAGCGTGCTGCCCGCCGTGGTGGTGGTGTATTTGCCAAAGCCCAGTTCGGTTACCACCAGGTCCAGCTTGGAGAGCAGCGACACGTCAGTGCCGACCATGTTGGAGCCCAGGCCCAATTGCGGGATCGCCACACCGGTAAGGTGCATCGAAATGAAGATCGCCGGCACGGTGTAGGCCAGAATCAGCACGCAATACTGCGCCACCTGGGTGTAGGTGATGCCCTTCATGCCGCCAAACACGGCGTACAAAAACACGATGCCCATACCAACATACACACCGGTTTCCTTGGATACACCCAGGAAACGCGCAAACGCCACGCCCACGCCGGTCATCTGACCGATGATGTACGTGAGTGACGCGGTCAACAGGCACAACACCGCCACCACAGCCGCACCCTTGGAATAGAAGCGGTCGCCGATGAATTGGGGCACGGTGAACTTGCCAAACTTGCGCAGGTAGGGTGCCAGCAACATGGCCAGCAACACGTAGCCGCCGGTCCAGCCCATCAGGAACAAACCGCCGCCGTAACCCATGTTGGCGATCAAGCCCGCCATGGAGATGAACGACGCTGCGCTCATCCAGTCAGCGCCGGTGGCCATGCCGTTGAGCACCGGGTGCACCGAGCCGCCCGCCGAATAAAACTCACTGGTGGAGCCGGCACGCGCCCAGACGGCAATGCCGATGTAGAGCGAAAAGCTCAGACCGACGATCAGATAAATTGTGGTTTGAAGTTCCATGAATCAGCCCTCAGTTTTCTTGAACATCAAATTTGACGTCCAGGTTGTTCATGCGCCAGGCGTAATAAAAAATCTGCCCGACAAAGAAGTACATGGAACCCTGGTGTGCAAACCAGAAGCCCAGCGGATAGCCACCAAGGTGGAACTGGTTAAAAAAGTCGACAAACAAAATACCGGCCCCGAAGGACACCAGAAACCAGAGGATCAGCACATTCCTCAGTAGTTTCAGCGTTTCCTTCCAGTAGGCACCACTGTCGTATTCGTGCTTCATGAAGTCTCCTGAAAATGGATCGTTACACAGCCGGTCAAGGCTGCACCTTTTACATTGCACGGTGATGCCCCGTGCTTTTGTGGGCGCAACTATTGCGAGGCTTGCTTACAGTTATCTGATAAATCGTGGGGGTATTGCCAAACCAAGGGTAAACACTGACAAACAATATTTTTAACGCTCGCACTTTGACCAACATCAACAAGCATTCACATTCATGTGCTCGATCCCGTCAGGAATTGACCATCATCAACCGAATACCCCCTGTCCGAATCTGCAGCACACCCAATGGCTGAAGGCAACGACAGTGGCGATGTGTTCATCAACCCACGGGGCTTTCGCAAGCCGGTGTGGTTGTGGTCTCCAGCTGGTCGATCCAGGCCTGCTCGCGCGTCTGGATGGTTGACAAAAAATCCTTGAGTGCTTGGGGGCGTTTTGAGAGTTCTGCGAAATGGTCAAAGCCAGACTCCAGAAAGCGCTGTAGCTCACCCAAACCAGCCACTTTGGCAGGCTGGCGCATCATCTTCAGCAACAGGCGCAACGTGGGTTTGCGTGTGAGCTTGCCCAGCTCCCGGCCAATGCCCAGCACGGTGTCCAGCTGCCATTGGCGATCGGCTTGGCTATCAAGCGCAGCCCACGCTCGCGCATACCGTTGGCCAGCGACCAAATGCGGGGCCTCCCGCCAGACCTGTGCCATGCGCAAGTCCAGCGTCTCGGTGGCCAGATGAAGTTGGGCCAAGGTAACAGTCAGGTCGATCACGGGCTCTGGAAAAGTAGCATCAATGACACCCGCTACTTTGGCAAATTGCGCGTCTCTTTGCGTGTAGTCACACTCGCTGTAGAGCTCTTCCAGAAAAAAACGGGCGCAGCGCCCGTAGATGTCTGAGGTCAACATATCTTGGTAAGTGGTGGCAAAACGCTGCGACTGGTAGCGTTTGACCTCGCGTACCGCGCACGTTAACGCCGAGGACGCGCGAACCTCGCTACGCGCCGATTCAATCTGCTGCAAGGCTGCGCGGATTTGTCTGGATGCTGACATGGGCAAACAGGAACACAGCGGGCTTTGCGGAGGTGCTCCCAAAGTCAGCATGTAAAGGGGTTTCAACTGCTCGGTTGAACAGTTGCAAAAGGATCAGCCGCCCTGATGGCAGCGCTTGCCCGGGTTCTTTTTGTTGTTGGTGGCAACGCCACGTTCCAGACTGCGCTTTTGGCCGTGCGGCGCGGTGTAGCAAACGCCTTTAGGGGCAACGGGACGGGGAGTGGCTTTGCGTTCAGCTTCACTACGGGGTTCTTTGGCCATGATGTGGTTTTCCTGCGAGTTGGTAAAAGCGGGCGATTATCGCTGCTCTGCGCCATCCATGGGTTCAGCAGCCATGGATGACTTCACTGTGTTCACCATGACGCCCCTCTTTCAGCATCTGCGGCGTCAGCCTGGATTTAAGCGTTGGTCAAATCCCCCGCCAGGCCGGATCGGGCGTCCAGCTTGCGGCCCAGGCCGGAAATTGATCGGCCGGCATCGGCCGGGCAATGCCGTAGCCTTGCGCCACATCACAACCCAACTGCAACAGGGCTGCACCATGGGCAACAGTCTCCACCCCTTCTGCAATGACATCACGCCGAAACGCCTGGGCCAGGCCAATGACGCCGCGCAAAATAGCCAAATCATCCGTATCTTCGAGCATGTCACGCACAAAACTCTGGTCGATTTTGAGCAAGTTCACTTGCAGGCGTTTCAGATAAGTGAGCGACGAATAGCCGGTGCCAAAATCGTCCATGGCAAACAGCACGCCAATCTCGCGGCAGGTTTCGATCACCTGCGAGACGCCAATCCAATCCTGGATGGCACTGGTTTCAAGCACTTCGATTTCAAGCCGGAAAGGCTTCACTTCGGGGTGCGCGTTTAACAGCGCCGTCAAGCGAGCGACAAAATCGGCCTGCTGCAACTGCCGAGCCCCGACATTCACACTGATTGGCGTGTCAATCCCTTGCGCCTGCCAGAGGGCTTGCTGCGTCAGCGCGGTATCGATGACCCATTCACCCATGGCCACCGCCAACGGATGATCTTCAATCACAGGCAAAAACCGGGCCGGTGCCAACAAGCCCTGCTCTGGGTGCTGCCAGCGAATCAGCGCCTCGACACCCACCACGGCGCCGGTGCGCATATTCACCTTGGGCTGGTAATAAAGGACAAATTCACGCTGGCTCAACGCCTGTGCAATACGTTCAATGCTTTCATGATGACCGCGCACCGTGCGGTCTTGTTCGGCATCAAAAAAGTGGTAGCGGTTTTTGCCCGTCTGCTTGGCGTGGTACATGGCTTGATCGGCCTGGCGAATCAGCTGGTCGGCCTCAACCTCTTGCCCCTGCGGGAAAAAAGTGACCCCCAGACTGGCCGAGACACTGATCGTTATCGCGCCAAACTTGACGGGCTCTGCCGCTGCCAGTAACAGCCGCTTGAGCATCGGTAGGCAGTCCTGGCTGTCATGCAGGTCCAGCAATACGGCGACAAATTCGTCACCGCCCATGCGTGCCAGCGTATCCCCCTCGCGCAAGGCTTGTTTCATGCGCGCTGACACGGTTTTAAGCAGCAGATCACCCGCGTCATGGCCATGTTGGTCATTGATGGCCTTGAAGCCATCGAGATCCAGATACGTCAGAGCCAACATCTGACCACGACGTTGCGTTTGCATCATGCCCTGTTGCAAGCGGTCGCCCAGCAGCACCCGGTTGGGCAGGTTTGTCAGGGCGTCAAAATGGGCAATCTGTTCGAGCTCGCGCTGATGCTCCTTGATCGCGCTGATGTCAGAAAACAGCGCCACATAGTTTTTGATGTCGCCCTGCTCGGAGCGCACCGCGCTCACGGTTAGCATGACCGGAAAAGATTCTTCATTTTTGCGTTGACTCCAGACTTCACCGCTCCAATGGCCATGTTTTTTTAGCTCCAGGCGCATCATGGCGAACCATTTTTTCCCCGATCGCACCGATCTGAAAATATCGGCGCTACGGCCCAGAACTTCTTCACGTGCATAGCCAGAAACACGGCAAAACGCTTCATTGACATCAACCACGACAGCGCACGCATCGGCAATCAGAATGCATTCACGCGCGTGCGTAAACACGTTGGCCGCCAGTTGCAACTTGTCGCGCGCCTGCTTGCGCTCGGTGATATCGCGAAACGCGGTGCGAATCGCCGACTCGCCCTCATACATGATGGCCGTGCTCTGCACCTCAACGTCGATCGGTGTGCCGTCAAACCGGAGAAAAATTTCATCCACCAAAGGGGCTGGTTCACCACTGATGGCAATCGCGTTGGCGCGACTTAAAGCCAGTTCATGTGATGACGGGTGGATCAGATCAAGCATACTTTTGCCGATCACCTGCTGCGCGCTACTGGCCCCAAGCAAGTTCACTGCGGCCGGATTGAGGTACACCATGCGGGAGTTTCTATGTACCGAAATAGCCGCCGGAGACTCTTCAATGAGAGTGCGAAAACGCGCCTCACTGTCGCGGATTTTTTGCGCCGCCGTATGCCGTTCAATGACCACACTGACGACCCGTGCAAACCGCTCCACCGACGTGATTTGGGCCGCCGTCGGGTGATGGACGGCGCTGAAATAAAGCGTCACCACGCCGCACACTTGTCCGGTGGCGGAAAACACGGGTTGTGCCAAACACGCAGCGATGCCAGCGCGCTCGGCACAGGCTTTGAGCGCCGGATCGCTAGTCGCTCCAGCCAAATCGGCTTGAACCACGAGCTGCCGACTCCAAACAGCCTGGGAACAGGGCCAGGCCTGCTGGCTGATTTCAATACCTTCCATCGAAGAGCGGAAAAAATCAGGCAACTGGGGGCCGACACATTGCCCCAGGTGCTGACCATCCTTGCTCACCCGCAAGATGGCGCATCTTGCCCCCGGGTTAAGCTCTTCGACGCCACTGACCAACGCGGCAAGGATCAGCCCCAGCGGCGCGTCCATCGTGAGCTTCTCCAGGATGCGGCTGCGCAAGCGCTCAAACTGTTCAGATTGCACGCGTTCAGTGATGTCGGCGATGACGCCAACAAAGCGGTGCTCGTTGCACGCCACGTCATGAAACCCGCGGCACGTCAAATGACCCCAGAATTCGGAACCATCGGCGCGCCAATACAGGCGGTCAAGATCGCTCGATGCAACTTTATTGCTGAGCAAATCGAGCATATTGTTGCGCCCGGCTTCGCGCTGTGACGGCTGCACCAGGCCCACATACTTGCGCCCGAGCAGTTCCGGCGCCGGCCAGCCAAACATCTCGGTCATGCGTCGGTTGGCCTGGGCGATTTGACCTTTCGGATCAATGACAAAAATAGCCGAGCTTGAGGTATCGAGAATCTGTTGCAACAAAGTTTCGCGCTGTTGCAGCTTGGTCAGCAATTGGTTGAAACCAGCGACCACCCGGCCAATTTCATCGTCATGGACGATCGGCAAGACAGTCGGGCAATGCGGCTCTTGCGCCAGATCTGCCAAGGTTTTGGCCGTGTGCAGCAGAGGCGAGAGTTGGCGGCGCAACATCCACCAGGTCAGACCACCGGCGAGCAACGTCAACACCAAAGTGGCCAGCATGATGTGCCGCTGCATGGTGGCAATGGGCGCGAAAGCCTCGGCGGTTGGCAGCGCAGCAGCGACGTACCAATTGGCAAGCGGCACTGACTTGGCTGCCGTCAGGGTTTCAACCCTGAAGGGATCATCAAACACCGCAGAGACTTCTTCACCATTCATGAAGCGGTCAATCAGGGGGCTGATGCCCGGTGCCGGCGCAGCGTCCATGAAACGTTTTTTACCACTGGTGATAATGACCCTGCGGGCTGGCCGCGACACCAGCAAATAGCTCCCGGTTCGACCATAATGAGCCTCACTGACGGTATCGAGCATGTTGGGCAGGTTCAGGTTATTCAACCCGGCGAGCGCCCCAATCACGTCGCCCCTGGCATTGCGGATCGGCACCGCCAAGGTCAACATGGGGACGCGCAGCGCAGGGTGCATGACAGGCTGACCGACCGACGCTTGCCCCCGCTTGATGGCCTGCGCAATGGCGTCCACGGACAGGACGTTGCCCAGCGTGGCCTGCGTTTGCGGTATCGTGACGCGCACCGTGCCGTTGACGTCAACAATCATCGCACCGGCGTTAAACAGCGTACCGAAAATCGGCAATGACCCAAGTGTGTCGCGCAACACGGCGTCGTTTTGAAACTGCTTGGAGTCAATGCGCTGCGCCACCAGCAGCAGCACGTCCAGTCGCTCTTGCAACTCGTGGTTGATGCCTGCTGCCACAGAAGTGACGGCGGCGAGTTGCTGTTGCCCCAACTCTTGCTGTAGTTCGACCCGCAAGGTGTGACTGGCATAAAAACCCAGGCCCCAGATACTGACAACAAAAATCATCAGCGAAAAAAACGTGACGCGCGTTTTGATCGAATGTGAAATAAAAGAATGCAAGCCCATGTTTATTGGAACAGTTGGGCCAATGGCAGCATAAAAAAACTGGGTGTCCCGCGACTGTTTTTATTTTCTTGAGCCGCGATTGTGCACCTTGCGCCCCATCGTCAAATCAGCCCGTCAAACCGCGCCCCCACGTCTCGCTTATTGGGCATCCCACGCACGCGCTTGAGCAGGGCAGCCATGCCCCCCTAAGCAGGAAACAGAGCGATCATGGCGGACAACGATCCGCAGTGCATGACCCCAAATGCATAGATGCCGGATCAAGTCCGGCATGACAGGGCGAACTGCGTTGTTGCAAATCGCTTGTGCAGCTTAGTTCAGCAGGTAGTCGTCCAGCGCGTCAGGGTCGTGCAGATCGGGCAGTTCGTTGTCGTTCCCGCACGCAGCGTCGTCTAGTTCGACTTGACGCGCCAGTGCTTGTGCCGACAGCGGAATCAACGGTTTGTCCAGGGGATGCAGTTTGTGCCGACGCAGTGCGCGCAATTGGCTTGAGCGCGCCACCGTGGCGAGCACGCGCTCTGGCTCCATCATCAGGCTGAACGGGTTAAATGTTTCGCTGTAGGTCGTCATGCCAGGCTCCGGGTGGATCAAACACGTTTTGCCATTCGCAAACCGTTGAAATGGACTGTATCCCTGCGTCAATTAAAAATGAAGTCAGCGTTTGGCGCAAGTTGATGTCAGAAATTACCTGACAGGATGGCAGTCCATTGCGCGCCAACACCCGGGGTATGCACGATTGCGCAACAATGCCTGGCTGCGCAAGCGTCACAGCAGGCGAGCCTTGACGCTTTTGCCCTTGACTTTGCCGTTGTTGAGTTTTTGCAACGCCGCCAGCGCCAGCTCGCGCTGCACCGCCACAAAGGTGGTGAAGTCGGTGACCGTGATCTTGCCAATCTGTTCCCGCGCAAAAGTGGCATCAGCAGTGAGTGCGCCCAGCACGTCGCCGGGGCGGATTTTTTCTTTGCGCCCGCCCAGAATTTGCAGCGTCACCATGGGCGGCAGCAAAGGCCCCGCGCCAGTGGGCGTCAGCTCTTCGAGTTTGTGCCAGACCGAGGGTATGTTCTGATACTGCTCAATTTTGCCCACTGCGCCCATCTCGTCCAGGCTGGCCAGGCTTAGCGCCAGGCCGCTTTCACCGGCGCGCCCGGTGCGGCCGATGCGGTGTACATGCACCTCGGGGTCAGGCGTGATATCGACATTGATGACCGCTTCCAGCTCCTTGATGTCGATGCCGCGCGAGGCCACATCGGTGGCCACCAGCACAGAGGTGCTGCGGTTGGCAAACTGCGCCAGCACCTGGTCGCGCTCGCGTTGCTCCAGCTCACCGTACAGCGCCAGCGCGCTGAAGCCCTGCTGCTGCAGATAGCCCACCAGGTCTTTGCATTGCTGTTTGGTATTGCAAAAAGCCAGCGTGCTGACGGGTCTGAAGTGGTTCAGCAGTTTGGCCACGGTGGCAAAGCGGGTGGCGCGCGTGACTTCGTAAAAGCGCTGCTCGATCAGGCTTTCGGTGACCGGTGCCTGCACCGTGATGCGCTCGGGCGAGCGCATGAACTGTTGTGCCAGCCGCTCAATGCCCGGCGGGTAGGTGGCCGAAAACAGCAGCGTTTGGCGCTCGGGCGGGCATTGTTGGGTGACCGTCGCAATGTCATCGAAAAAGCCCATGTCGAGCATGCGGTCGGCTTCGTCCAGTACCAGCGTGTTGAGGGCTTCCAGGGCCAGGGTGCCGCGCGCCAGGTGGTCCATTACCCGCCCCGGTGTGCCCACCACAATGTGCGCTCCGTTTTCCAGACTGGCGCGCTGGCCGCGCAGGGCCACGCCACCGCACAGTGTGACCACCTTGATGTTGTCCAGCGCGCGTGCCAGGCGGCGGATTTCCACCGTCACCTGGTCGGCCAGCTCGCGCGTGGGGCATAGCACCAGGGCTTGCACCGCAAAACGACGCGGGTTGAGACGCTCCAGCAAGGCCAGGCCAAAGGCGGCGGTTTTGCCGCTGCCGGTTTGCGCCTGGGCGATCAAGTCGCGCCCCGCCAGGGCGGCGGGCAGACTGGCCGCCTGGATGGGCGTCATCTCTGCATAACCCAACTGTGCCAGGTTCGTCAGCGTGGCCGGGTGCAGGGAAAGTGAGCTAAACAGAAGAGGTGGGGTGCTTGTCATGCGATGATTATCGACATTGCGGACCCAGGAGCCTGTGCATGAAACTGTCTTTTAACCACTTGGTACGACCCTTGTTGCTGGCCTCGGCGCTGCTGACCGGCTGCGGTAGCGCGGTCGTCAACCCGGTCACCGGCCAGGCCGAACGCTCAGTGATGAGCGAGCAGGACGAAATTACCCAGGGCGCGCAGGCGCACAAAGAGGTGTTGCAGGAATACGGCGTGGTGAAAGACGCACGGGTGCAAACTTATGTCAACAACCTGGGCCAGCGCCTGGCCAAGTTGTCGCACCGCAACCAGTTGCAGTGGCACTTTACCGTGCTCGACAGCCCCGAGATCAACGCTTTTGCGCTGCCCGGCGGGTATGTGTACGTGACACGCGGCATCATGGCGTATTTGCAGTCCGAAGCCGAGCTAGCCGGTGTGATGGGGCATGAAATTGGCCACGTGACGGCGCGCCATGGCGCCCAGCGCGCCACGCGCCAGCAAGACGCCGGTCTGGGCGTGCTGGCCGCCACCGTGCTGGGCGCAGTTCTGGAAAGCCAGGGCGTGGCCGGCGCCGGACGCCTGGCCAGCGACGTGTCGCAGACGGCCGCTGCGGGTTTTATTGCGTCGTACGGGCGTGATCAGGAACTGCAGGCCGACACCCTGGGCGCAGAGTACCTGGCACGCAGCGCCTACAACCCGCGCAACATGATCCATGTCATCGCCGCGCTGAAAGACCAGGAGCGTTTTGCGGCGGACCAGGCGCGTGCCGCGGGTCGTACCGTCAGCACGGGCAACAACTGGCTGGCTTCGCACCCCAGTAACGACCAGCGCCTGCAGCAGATCACCGAACTGGCTGACCAGTACCGTGGTGACTATGTCGATGAGGGCCGCAGCCGCTATTTGAAGGTCATCAGCGGCCTGGCCTTTGGTGAAAGCGCCGAGCAGGGTGTGACGCGCGGGCAGCACTTTTATCACCCGGGGCTGGGCATCGCGCTGACGGCCCCCGTGGGCTGGAAGATACAAAACGACGCCACGCAATTGGCGCTGGTCAGCGCTGCGGGCGACGCCGCCTTGATGGTTCGGGTGGCGCCCAAGCAAGCTGGGCGCACGCACGACGAGGTCATCCGAAACCTGATCAAGCCCAGCCAGGGCAACGCAGAGCGCCTCACGCTCAATGGCTTGCAAGCCACGCGTTTTGTGGGCAGCCGTGCCAACGCGCAGGGGCAGGCACAGAGTGTGGATGCCACGCTGGTCAGCGGCCCGGATCAAACCATTTATGTGCTGATTCCGGCGGCCAAAAATGCCACGGCATTGCGCAATGCCAACGTGGCACTGGCGCAGGCGCGCAGCAGCTTCAGGCCCCTGAGTGCATCTGAGCGTGCCGCAGCCAAGCCCTGGGTGGTGCAGACAGCGCCCTTCCCGCGCGGCGGTTTTGCCCAGTTGGCCAAGACTTCGCCGGTGCCCAACGCACAAGCGCAGTTGCGCCTGATCAACGGCTATTACGGCAGCGGTGCACCCACCGTCGGCAGCTTGGTCAAGGTGATTGAATAGCTACTATAAATAGAGCTGCTTGCACTTTTAAAATAAGGGCTAGAAGCCATTTTGTTCTGTAAATTGAAGCACGTTCCAAAGGCGCACCATGCACCCAGCCACAGCCAGTTCACCGTGACGGTGACAATCTCTCTGTGCTGAACATCTTCCTGATCACTTTTCCGTTTTTTGCGCTGGTGCTGTGCGGTTACCTGGCTGCGCGCAGGCGCATGCTGCCGCTGGAAGCCATCCCCGGGCTGAACGGTTTTGTGCTGTTTTTCGCCTTGCCGTGCATGCTGTACCGCTTTGGCGCCAACACACCGATTGGGCAGCTGCTGGACGTGTCGGTGGCGCTCACCTGGACGCTGTGCGGCCTGATCATGGTGGCGTTTACCGTGGCGACCAGTCTGAATGCACGCATCGGCTGGAACGACGCGGCTTTTGGCGCGTTGGTCGCTGCTTTTCCCAACTCTGGCTTCATGGGCGTGCCGCTGCTGGTGGCGTTGCTGGGCGCGGGGGCGGCGGGGCCGACCATCATCACCATGGCCATCGACATGATCGTCATCAGCTCGCTGTGCATTGCGCTCTCCAGGCTGGACGGTGCCGACAAGCACGGCGTGGCCAAGGCGCTCAAAAACGCGCTCAAAGGCGTGTTGACCAACCCCATGCCATGGTCCATTTTGCTTGGCGCGCTGGCGTCGGTGTTGGGGTTTGAGCTGCCGGGCCCCGTAGGCAAGGTGGTGGGCATGCTGGCCGATGCGGCATCGCCCGTGGCGCTGTTCACCATTGGCGCGGTGTTGGCGCGCTCGCAACTGCTCGCCGCTGCGGGCCATGCGTCAGCCCCCCGGCTGGACGACTATCTGCCGGTGGCCTTGCTCAAGTTGTTTTTGCACCCGTTGCTGGTGCTGCTGGTGGGCGCGGGGCTGATCCGGTTGGGGTTGCCACTGGAGCGCTTTGCACTGACCGTGATCGTGCTGGTGGCGGCGTTGCCCAGCGCCAGCAATGTGTCACTGCTGGCCGAGCGCTTTGGTGCTGACAACGGCCGGGTGGCACGCATCATTCTGGTGTCCACTGCGGCCGCGTTTGTCACTTTTTCGGTGGCGGTGGCGCTGCTGCGCTGATCTGCCGGGTTGCGATGCAACGTGGTGCGTCGATGTCTTCGCGCAGACCCTACTTTGATTCGTACCCGATGCATTCCCCCTGCGGGTGTTCGGACTGGCTTTTTGGCCAAAACCTGATTTATCTCAAGTTTCGATCTGGCAACGACGGTCTAATGGCGGCTTTTCAAAGTTCGAAGACCCGTCGGGACAATGATTTGATTGCAAAGGATGAATTGAAATGACCTGGTTGACATACAGCATGGTGGCGCTGATCGTGGTGCTCAGTGGTACGGCGCTATTTTTCTTTACCATGACGCGTGGTGCGCTGTTGATGCGTGGTGCCATGGGGCAGCTCACACACGAAGCGGCGCACGTCTATCCGATCTATTCCAACATGCGGCTAATCCGGTTTGTCGATTACCAGCCCGTCATTGCTGCCATTTTGTTGTTTCAGTACAGCCGATTGGTGTCGATCATTACGCACGCCATCCAGCAAATGGACTTGCGCGGTAAAAATGCACTGATTACCTCGTGCGCGTTTGGCAACGTGATGCCGCGCGTGGTGGAAGCGGCCGTGCGCTCCGGCGCCGGCAAAGTGGTGGTGGCCGACATTATTCAGAACGAATTGGACCATTCCGAGCACAAGCTGACCGACTATGCTGACAAGATGGTCTATGTGCAGGACAACGCCGTGGCCATGAAGCAACCCGACGCATCGGTCAGCGCCAATATCATGTTCTTTTTGCTGCATGAGTTGCCACACCACCTCAAGGGCGAGGCGCTCAAAGAGGCTGTTCGCGTGCTGCAACCGGGTGGCAAATTGTTTCTGGGTGAGTTTCATAAACCGCGTCCGTGGGTACTGCGCGCCCTGAGCTGGACCTATTTCAAGGTGTTTGAACCCTACGGTCTGGCGCTTTGGAATACGCACGACCCCTTGGAAATGCTCGAAGCCATGCCCGGCATCACCTGCGAACGCCACGTGGTGTTCTTTGGCAATTTCCAGGTCGTGATTGCTACAAAGGCTGCCTGATACCTGCGGGACAGATCTTTAGCTCTGTCCCCTCACTTTAAAGCGGGACAAATCTTTAGCTCTGTCCCCTCACTTTATGCTGCGGGACAGATCTTCAGCTCTGCCCCCTCAATTCAGACCCTGCAGGATAAATTTGTAGCGATGTCGCGTTAAACCCGCGCGGCGGCAGTCTTTGGCGGCCTCCTCATACGGGGGTACCCGAAATCGTCGGTCACCAAAGCCAGTCACCGCGCTGGACAGCGTATCAAAACGCTGATGGCTCCCCGACAACGGCTAGCCGGATGAGCCCCGCAGGTGAGCGCCGATTTCTGGTACTCCAGTATGAGGCGCTCGCCTGCGGGGCTCGTCCGGCGGGTTGGGCAAAAGCGATGGTTCTTCGCCAACCAATCAAATCAACAGCGGATCCACATCCACCGCCCAGCGCAACAACCCCTTGCATTCGGGCTGATGCCGCTGGTCGTGCAGCACGGGTTGCCAGGCGCTCAAAAAGCGTTGCAACGCGGTGCGTGAGGCACTCTCCACCAGCATTTGCGCGCGCTCCACGTTGGCCACGCGCTGGATGCTCATCGGCACCGCCGGGTACAGTGTGATGTGCGCTTGCAAGGCTGCACACTCTGGCAGGTGGGCGCTGGCGGCGCTGGCCAGGTTCAAAAACGCTTGCGCAGCTTCCTGCGTGCGGGCTTCGGCGCGCACCAGCGCCTGAAAGCAAAACGGCGGCATACCGGCCAGCTGGCGCTCGTTCAACTGCGACTGGGCAAAGGCCGGGTAGTCATGATTTTTCAGCGCCTCGTACAACGGATGCGTGGGCAGAAAGGTCTGCACCCACATCTCGCTACGGCAGGTGGCGCTAGCCTCGCGCCCGGCGCGCCCGGCGGCCTGCATCAACAAGCCAAACAGGCGTTCGGGCGAGCGAAAGTCGCTGGAAAAAAGCGCACCGTCGGGGTTGATCGCAGCCACCAGCGTGATGCGTCGAAAGTCGTGTCCCTTGGCAATCATTTGCGTACCCACCAGCACGTCCACCTCGCCGGCGTGCACCTGCGCCAGCTGCGTCTGTAGGGCGCCTTTGAGGCGCGTGGTGTCAGCGTCAATGCGCGCAATGCGCACCGCGCTGCCGTCGGGGCGGGTCACGCCTGACAATAACAGCGCCAGTTGCTCTTCCAGCCGTTCGGTGCCGCGGCCCAGCGTGGTGATGTCCGGGTTGCCGCAGTCGGGGCAGGCGCGCGGCACCGGTTCCGTCAAGCCACAGTGGTGGCAACGCAGCGTGCGGTCAATCTTGTGAAATACGCGGTAGGCGCTGCAATGCGGGCAATTGCTCTTCCAGTCGCAAGCGTCGCAGGTCAGCACCGGCGCATAACCGCGCCGGTTCAAAAACACCATGCACTGCTCGCCCGCTGCAATGCGCTGCATCATCGCCGCCAGCAAGGGCGGTGAGACCACACAGCCCTTGGGCTGGTGGTTCATATCGACTCGGCGCACCAGCGGCAATTGCGCGTGTTCGCCAATGCGGCTGGGCATGTGCAGCCGCAGGTAGCGCCCGCCTTCCTGGGGGGGACGGCTGTGGTACCAGGTCTCCAGCGACGGCGTGGCCGAACCCAGCAGCACCTTGATGCCTTCGAGCCGGCCCCGGTAAATGGCCAGGTCGCGCGCCGAATAACGCGCGCCTTCGTGGCTTTTGTAGCTCGGGTCGTGCTCTTCATCGACCACAATCAGCTTCAGGTTCGGGATGGACGCAAATACCGCCATGCGTGTGCCCAGCACAATACGCGCCGCCCCGCAGTGCGCCCCCAGCCAGCTGGCCAGGCGTTGCGCGGGCGTCATGCCGCTGTGCAGCGACACCACAGCAAGCGGACCGTACTGCTCTGCAAAACGCGCCTTGAAGCGCTCTTCAAGCTGGGGCGTGAGGTTGATTTCAGGCACCATCACCAGCACCTGCGCGTGGTCGCTGCCCCCCAGCAGGTCGGCGCAACAGCGCAGATAGACCTCGGTCTTGCCGCTGCCGGTGGCACCAAACAGCAGAAACGGCCCGGGGTGTGCATGAAATTGGTCGATAGCCCCTGTCTGTTCTTGGCTAAGTGCTACCAATTCAGTGGTCATTTGGGGCGGGGTGTTGGCCTCTTCGGTGCTGCTGTGCTGGTCTTTGGCAGCCCGGGCGAGGGCTGTTTTTTTCAGGCGTCGTGCCACTTGCACACTGCTGAGGTCGCGCAACTGTGGCGGCAGAGCGGCCAGTGCTACCTCACCGGGCGAGCGTTGGTAATAGTTCGCGGCAAAGGCGATGAGCGCACGCCAGTGGGCATTCAGCGCGGGCAGGTCGTGTAGTGCCGCCGTAACCGGGCGCAGTTTCGACGGGTCCATTGACCCGCTGGCATCGTCCACAGGCGCAGCGTCCCACACCACGCCCAACAGCTCGCGCTGGCCCAGCGGAACGCGCACCAGCGTTCCGGCCGCCAACGCATCTTGGCTCAGGTAGGTCAATGCGCCGGCGATCTGGCTATGCGCCGGGGTATGCAGCAACACCGCAATCCGGTTCGTCATGGTAGGTTGGCAGGTTGCCGGGTTTTGTTCAAGTGAACTGGTGAAACAAGCGTTAACTTGTTGATTTTTTGGGGTTTTAGCAGTCATCCCGTGCATCTGTGGATAACTTTGTTGATAGCTCGTCGATAGTGCTCCGCAGGCCTTGAAAATCAAGGGCTTTGTCACTTTGCCCAAAAAACATGCAAAATTTAAAACCTTTCAAAATCAACAGCTTAGCCATGCTACGGCTTTGGTAGCTGTTCCAGCTCTGCCGATTCCACAATTCTGGCCCATAGCCCATTTTTGTGCATAAGTAACAAAAAATATTGTCGAAGCCGCTTCAAAAACAGCTCAAATAGTGCTAAGGCCCGTAGTTGGACAAGCCCTTAGGGGAGGCGGAAATTGGATATTTATGATTTCCGCGTCCCTTATAGCCCAGCGTTCAGCATGCGCCGCGCATGGCGCGCGAATGCTTGTGCACGGCTTCCACCAAGGCTGCCACGTGTTCAACCGGGGTGTGCTGGCTGATGCCGTGGCCCAGGTTGAAGATGTGTGTCGGGCCGGTTGCGTCGCCGGTGTACGGTGTGCCAAACGCGTTCAGGGTGCGAATCACCTCTTGCTCGATCTGCGCGGGCGGGGCAAACAACGCGGCCGGGTCCAGATTGCCTTGGATCGCCTTGCTGCCACCGACGATGGTGCGCGCCTTGGCCAGGTTAACCGTCCAGTCCACCCCCAGCACGTTGCAGTCCAGCGGCTCCATTTCTCGCAACCACAGGCCGCCGCCCTTGGTGAACAGAATACTGGGAATCGTGGCCCCGTTCCAGCTCTTGTGCAACTGGCTCAGCACGCGGCGGTTGTAGGCCAGACTGAACTCCTGGAACGCGCCGTCGGCCAGCACGCCGCCCCAACTGTCAAACACCATCACTGCCTGCGCACCGGATTCGATCTGCGTGTTGAGGTACAGCGCTACCGCGTCGGCGTTGATTTGCAAGATGCGGTGCAGCAGATCCGGGCGGCTGTACAGCATGGTCTTGACGCGGTGGTAGTCGTCGGAGCTGCCGCCTTCAACCATGTAGCACGCCAGCGTCCAAGGGCTGCCGCTAAAGCCAATCAGCGGCAGACGCCCGTTCAGGGCCTTGCGGATCGAGGTGACGGCGTCAAACACGTAGCGCAGCTTGGCCATGTCGGGCACGGCCAGTTGGGCCACGGCGGCTTCGTCTCGCACGGCAGTGGCAAATTTGGGGCCTTCGCCCTCGGCAAACGACAGGCCCAAGCCCATGGCGTCGGGCACGGTCAGGATGTCGCTGAACAGAATGGCCGCATCGATCGGAAAGCGCTCGGTGGGCTGGATCGTGACCTCGGTAGCGTAGTCGGTGTTTGTGGCCAGCCCCATGAAGCTGCCCGCCTTGGCGCGCGTGGCGCGGTATTCCGGCAAAAAGCGTCCGGCCTGGCGCATCATCCAGATCGGGGTGTAGTCGGTGGCCTGGCGCAGGCAGGCGCGCAGAAACGTATCGTTTTTCAGGGGGGCAAAGGAAGAAGTGGTCATGACGCAGCAGGTAAAGAAGGTAGGGCGCGATTATCGTCACCAGGCGCACCGTACCACCTGTGCTGTGTCAAACGCGTGCGATTCAACCCGCAGGCAAGGTCCACCGGTTGGCGCTGGCAAAGCTCAGCGTGGGGGACATCCCACACTGGCACCCCGTTCAATCGCATAGGCCTGAAACTCCGCCACCGCCAGCGGGCGACTGAACAGATAGCCTTGGCATGCGTCGCAGCCCAGTTGCGCCAGAAAGTCGCGTTGCGCTTCGACCTCGACCCCTTCGGCTATCACGGTCAGGCCCAGATTGCCTGCCAATGCGATGACCATCTTGGCAATAGCGGCGTCATTTGAGTCCGTCAGGATGTTGCGCACAAAACTCTGGTCGATTTTGAGCTGGTCCAGCGGCAAGCGTTTCAGGTAGGACAGCGACGAATAACCAGTGCCAAAATCATCCAGCGAAAAACCCACGCCCTGCGCCTTGAGCCGTGACATCCGGTCAACGATGCTTTCCAGATCATCGGCCAGCATGCTCTCGGTCAACTCCAGCTTGAGGTTTCGCGGGTTGGCACCGGTGTGTGCCAGCACAGCCAGCACTTGCTCTACAAAATCTTTTTGGCGGAATTGACGCGCGCTGACATTTACCGCCAGTTTCAGATCTGCCAGGGCAGGCTGGGTGGCCCATTGCGCCAGTTGAGTACAGGCCGTCTCGAGCACCCAGCGGCCCAAAGGCAAAATCAAACCGGTTTCTTCCGCCAAGGGGATAAATTCTGCCGGTGGCACCAGGCCGCGCTGCGGATGCTGCCAGCGTACCAACGCCTCAGCCCCGGTGACACGGCCATGGCTGACGACCTGCGCCTGGTAATAGAGCACCAATTGACCTTGCAGCAACGCATCACCCAGCGCGGCCTCCAGCGCCACGCGGCTGAGCACCGCCACCTGCATTTGCGTCTCAAAGAAGCGCAGCGTATTACGACCGGCATTTTTTGCCTGATACATGGCCAGTTCCGCACGCTTGAGTGGTTCATCGACGGCCTCATCGTGCGTCGCGCCAAACAGTGTCACACCGCAACTGGCGCTACCGTGATACGCGACACTGCCCAATTCATACACCTGACTGAGTGCCGCAAGTATTTTTTGCCCCACCCCCTGAACCCGTTCACCTGCCACCAACGCGTCATCGCCCAATTCTTCGAGCAACACCACAAATTCGTCGCTACCCAGGCGTGCCAGTGTGTCGCCTTCGCGAATGCAGCTTGTCAATCGCTGGGTCACCTGGGTCAGCAGTAGGTCGCCCTGCAGGCTGCCCGAGGTTTCATTGAGAATCTTGAAGTTATCCAGATCAATCAACAGCAGTGCACCCAGGTGCTCACTGCGCGCACTGGCGGCGCGCGCCTGCGCCAGCCGATCGAGCAACAACTGACGATTGGGCAAGCCGGTCAATGAATCATAAAAAGCGAGCTGCCGGATCCGGTTTTCGGCCGACTTGCTCTCGGTGAGGTCCGTAAAGCAACCCACGTAATGCGTTACCTTCCCCTGCGCGTCTGCCACGGCGCTGATGTTCAGCCACTCAGGGTAGGCGTTACCGTCTTTGCGCCGATTCCAGATTTCGCCCTGCCAGCCGCCGGTCTGCTGGATGCTGGACCACATGGCGGCGTAAAAAGAGGCATCGTGCCGACCCGACGACAGCATGTGGCTATGTTGCCCAATGACCTCCTCGGCGCTGTAGCCGGTAATACGCGTAAAGGCCTGGTTGACCCTGAGCATGACACACTGGGTGTCGGTCACCACGCTGCCTTGTTGCGACTCAAAAGCACAGGCCGCGATGCGCAAGTTTTCTGACGCCAGCCGCTGCTCTTCGAGCATCTTCAATTTGTTCAGGGCAACATTCAGTTGCTGGCAGACTGCTCCCACGAAAGCCAGCTCTTCGGTGCTCCAGGTGCGGCGGGTCTTGACCTGATTCAACACCAGCAAATGGTATGACTGGTCGCGAAAATCAAACGGATACCAGAGTGCGCTTTGAATCTTCATGAGCTGGTGCAAGATGTGGCCCGACCCGTCGTTGATCAGGAGCGCATTGATGGCATCGGCATGACTTTCCTGAAAATGCCGCGTGCGCAACATCTCTGTGCAGCCGTCCATGAAGGTTTCCAGCCCGTAGGTGGCCAGCGTCGACTGAATCTCAGGGTGAAGCGGATCCAACCATTCGCACAAGCCTTTCACCTGGCGTTGTTCAAACGAAATGTCATAGATCAAGGCGCGATCCACCGCCATGGTTTCACCGATGATCTTGACGGTACCTTCCAGCAATCTGCTGGCCTGATCATCGAGCGCAATGACTTCGGCCAGGCGGTTCAGTGCCTTGATGAATTTCACCTGCTGTTGCTGAATCTTATCGGCATGTTTGCGCTCGGTCAGGTCGCGGCAGGAGCCATACACGCGCCCATCGGGCAAGCGCACCATGTTCAACTCCATCGGCATGGTGCTGCCATCTTTTCGGATCAAGCGGATTTCAAATACCCGATGGTTGTCAGCCTGGAGCACCTTGCTGGCGAGTTGCCGGTACTGATCGCGCCATGCGGCAGGAACCAGGTCATAGGCTGTCATCCTGCTCAATTCGTCACGGCTGTAGCCTAGCGCCTGGGTTACGGCTTCATTGGCATACTCAATCGCGCCGTCGCGGGCACAAATAAATACCGCATCCGCCGCCCACTGTAGCGTCAGGCGCTGCCGCTCTTCACTTTCTCGCAGCAAGCGCAGCGTCTGCTGTTGCCGCGTCACGTCGTGGAACACCATGACTACGCCGATCAGCTCGCCCGCGTCATCAAACACCGGTGCCGCAGAATCTTCGATGGCCAGAAAGCTGCCGTCGCGCCGTCGCAGTTGCATGCCGCTAACCAGTGGCAGAACCTTGCGCTCACGTAAAACCACGTCCACCGGCGACTCAATGCGGCGCTGCTGGTTACTGTCATAAAGCTCAAACACCTCGGCCAACGGTTTGCCAAGCGCTTCAATGAGCGGCCAACCCAGCAGCGTCTGCGCCCTGGCATTGAGCGATTGCACCCGGCCCTGGGCATCGGTTACCAGGGTGGCATCTCCAATGGCTTCATAAATGGCGCGGGCATGGCGATCGTTTCGGCCCAACTGCCGCAGCGCACGCAAGGCAGCCAGAAATGCCAGCAAACCGATCAAGGGCAAAACCACCACCAGCGTGCCGACTTCAAACAGGTTCTGCCAAAACGGGCGAGCGTCTTCCATCCCCAAGGTGGCCACTCTGAGCGCAATGTCCTTTTCAAGGGCCAGATGCTGGGCTTTCAAATCGGCCAACAAAGCCCGGTCGGCACCACGCACGCGCTCATCGACTGCCCGAAACGACAAGGCTTGTCCGCCCTCGAACGCGCCCAGCGCGTCCTGATACTGCCGCAGCAAGACCTGGTGGTCGCGCTGGAAGCGCTCGATATTGACCGTCGCCAGGCCCATGCCCTGCATCAAGCTGCGGGCGCGTGCGAGCTTGCCCTGCACCTCTTGCGCGTGGAGCTGAAAATCCTTTTGATGGCGTGCAAACAGAGCCGGGTCATGCGACCGCAACAGGCTGTCTTTCCATTCCTGGGTTTGATCGGCCAGGGCCCCTGCAGCATCAGAGAAGCTCTCTTCCAGCGTGATCAAGGCACTGGTCTGCTGGCGCGCCGTGCTGCCGATTCTTTCTGCGATTTGATAAAACCAGTAGCTGCCCAGGGCGATCGAAAGCACCATGCTGGCGACGACCAACCACAGCAGCAGGCTGGTGCGTTGTTGCAGACTACGGTTGCGTTTCACACGTGGGCCCCAATCAGTTTGATGAAAAAATCACAGCTGCGCGCGTATGCGAGGCATGTATTGCTACTTAAATTAAAGCGCCTTGCCCTCGAATTCTAAGACGTTGCGGTTTGTCTTGCTGAACCCCGCCCCCATGTCCTGCAAGGCGATGCTGTCATATTGCTGCGCGATGATGTTGCGCAAAGTCTGAATGCCGACGGGCGGCTTGCGCAGGGCACCGCAAACGTCACCCGTTTGCATGCTGTGTTACTGCGGGGCGGATGCGGTGGCGCTAGCCGACGCTTTGGGGCGCGGCGGAATGTGCATGGCGGCGTCTTCAAACGTACCGTCATCGGCGTCGGTGTGACAAGCGGCGCAGTTGTTTTTGCTTTTGACCAATGGGTTGGCCCAGTCTGCCGCTGCGATTTCTCGGTGCTTGTTGATCCAATAGGGGGCTTCAGTCACACGCAGCGGCGTAACGTCTTTGGGGATGGACTGCTCGATCTTGAACGCAGCCTCGATCACGTGCTTTTCTGCTGCGTTGTCCACCATAAATTTCAGAATGGCACCTGTAGTGGCCGCGTCAAAACCCAAGTCGGTGCCAAAGTGCTTGTCCTGCTCAGCCATGATTTTTTGCCACGAGCGTGCGGGCAGCAAGGCCGGGTAAAACACCGCGTGACAGGCGCCGCATTCGTCACGCCATTGTTTGTTGTCGGGTAACTGCTTACCGACAAACTTGACGTGCGGCTCTTCGCCCATGCCGGTTTCCAGTTTGACGTGCCAGGCTTGGGTATCGATGTTGCGGTCGATGGCGTAGTAAAACCACCAACCGCCAAAGCCCAGCATGGCCAGCAGCAGCAGCACAGCGATAGCGGTGCGTTGCTGCGCCACCGGCGTGCCTGCTGCGGCCTGCTTGAAGCCGGTGACCATGGAACGCGCCAGGTTTTCCTTGTGCAGCACGCTTTCGACCACGACCCCGGTGATGTGACCGAACACCACCAGCAGCATCAGCGTGGCGCCCAGGTCGTGCACCTTCTTGATGATTTGCACCTGGGCAAAGGTGAACCACCCGGCCGCCAGCCCCTGCTGTTCGTCACCACCCAGCGTGACAATGCCGCTCAACCCCACCACCACGGCCATGGCCAGCAGGATGTAGATGGCGACGCTGCCTGTGGGGTTGTGGCCGATATGGCGCGGGGCATGACCCGTCATGACCTGTTTGAGGTAATCCAGCGCCTCCTTGGGGCCAAACCAGAAGCTGGCAAAGCGCGAAAAATGCGACCCGGCAAAACCCCAGATGAGCCGGAACACCACCAGCCCCAAAATCAGGTAACCCAGAAACACGTGGATCGAGCGCCAGCGGTCACCTTCACTGGTGAGCCACGCCAGCGCAAAGCTCGACGCCAGCGTCCAGTGAAACAAACGGGTGGGCAGGTCCCAGATCAGGGTGCGTTGCATGTCAAAACCTCGGGAATGAAAACAGCGCCGACACGAGCAGGTCGGCGCGGGTGCTTTAAACAAGCGGATTGCAACGACGCAATGCGCCCATCAGTGCCGCCAGAAACGGGATATTTGTGATTTCCGCATCCCTTACTTGGGAATACTGATGTTGTGCTCGTTGAAGTCACCCTTGGCAGCCCCCGTATGGCAGGCATTGCAATTACCGGGGCTGTTCACCGAAGCGCGCTTCCAGACCTCGGGGGCGATTTCACCCTTAAGGTGCTTGGCCTTGAACCATTCGCCGTCGGTAATGCGCAGCGGCGCAGCGTTCGAGTCCCAGCGGTTCGACGGGTATTTGGTCAGGTAACGGGTGATCTCCTGGGCATCGGCGGCCGACAGCGAGGCGTCGGTACCAAAGTGCTTGTCGAGTCCAGCCATGACCTTCTTCCACGACGCGGCGGGCAACAGCCCCGGTGGGTAGGCCATGTGGCAGCTGCCACATTCGGCTTGCCACTTGGCGTTGACTTCAGACGGCATGACCGGGCGGCCACGGTCTTCACCGTTGTAGCGGGCTTGCGCGCCCAGCGCGGTGGTTACCAGAACGGCCAGAAGCAAGGGTTTGATGATGGTCATGCGGTGCTCCTTACTTGACCGACAGCACATAGGTCATGAAGTCGCCTTTTTCTTGCGTGGTGCAGGCGCGGCCCAGCGCGTCGTTGCAGTTGCGCTTGAACCATTTTTCAACGTTTGCCGCATCAGTAAAGCGCTTGGCGTTGACGCTGGGGGCCAACGGGTCAATGGCCTTGTTGGTCTTGGCGTGTTTGCCCACGTTTTTGGGCGAAGCGGTGTGGCACGACGCGCACGCCAACTGGTTCGGGCCCACCGTGTTGTAGAGCTTTTCACCCGCGGCAACTGTGAAGTTGCCTTTGATTTCGGCCTTGTAGCCGTCAAGAATGGGGTTGGCACTGGCGGCAAAGGGCAGTGCAACAGCGAGTGCGGCCATGGCGGCAGCGGTTTTGAAGGTCAGTTTCATGGGAAATCCTTTCAGGTTAAGTCAGGTGACGAAAAAATTATGCGGTGGCATCAGCCCGGAATACGGATATTGTGCTCGTTGAAGTCACCTTTGGCGGCATTCACGTGGCACGCCTGGCAATTGGAACGGCTCTTGACCGACGCGCGGCTCCAGACCTCGGCCTTGACATGGTTGGTGCCATGCTTGCGTTTGAACCAGAACGATTCGGTGATACGCAGCTTGGGTGGAATGTCGCCCACGTCCAGCGCCGTCTTGTTCAGCCAGGCGGCAATCTCGGCGGTGTCGGCCGCAGGCAACGAAGCGTCGGTGCCGTAATGCTTGTCCAGCGAGGCCATCACCTGCTTCCAGGCGGCGCGCGGCAAAAAGTTGGGCCGGTAGGCAATGTGGCAGGACGAACATTCGGCTTCCATCTTGGGCAGCAGTGGTGTTGCACCACCACCCTCGGCCCAGGCGGTGATACCGGATAAGCCCACGAGGGCGGTAGCAATAAGTCGGGAGAAGTGCATGGGTGAGCTCCTGTTGATGGGACAGAAGCTTAATGAGCCAAGCTTAAGAAAGGCTTAGCGCGCCAGCGCGCTGTTTGCGCTACATCAAACCAGCACCAAAAAAGTCGTCATGACGAGCCCCTGGCGCAGAGTCCGATGGCGGGGGCGATGCTATATCTCGGACCAGACCTGGGAGCCCGACCCTGCACGGCAAACCGTTACAGGGCAGCAACCGCCGCACGCAAAGCGCTGGCAGACAGGATTTCTGAAAAAATCACCGGCGCGCGACCTGGCGCGTGCAGCACATACACCGGCACACCGTTGCGCCCCAGTTGCGCCAGTGCGGCGGTGATGGCCGGGTCGCGGCGCGTCCAGTCGGCGCGCAACAGCGTCACCTTCTTGGCGTCAAAGTCGGCCAGCACAGACGCATCAGCCAGCGTGGTCTGCTTGTTGTACTGGCAGGTGACGCACCAGGCGGCGGTGAAATCGACAAACACCGGCGTGCCAGCAGCGACCAGTTGCGTCACCTTGTCGGCCGACCAGGGCTGCCAGCGCGACGCACTGGCAGCGCTGACAGGCGCCACAGGTTGCACAATAAAAGAGCCGATAGCGCCCGTCAATAAAGCGCCAATAGCTATTGAAATAGTTGCAATAACACGTTTGCCCCGGCCTTGCAGTGTGAGCGACCAGAGCACCAGCGCCAGCGCCACCAGCAGCGCCAGCAGGGCCGCTGCGCCGTTGATGCCGCTTTGCTGGCCCAGCACCCACACCAGCCAGACCACGGTGGCAAACATCGGGAACGCCATGGCGTGGCGGAACGTCAGCATCCAGGGGCCGGGGCGCGGCAGCCTTGCGCCCAGTGCCGGCCACCAGCTCAGGGCCAGAAACGGCAGCGCCATGCCCACACCGAGCGTGGTAAAGATCAGCAGCGCCTGCGCAGCGGGCAAGCCCAGCGCAAAACCCAGCGAAGCGCCCATGAAGGGCGCGGTGCAAGGCGAGGCGATCACCACCGCCAGCACACCCGACAAAAACGCATTCAGCGTCGGGTTGCGCGTTTGCTTGGACGCCAGATCGGCGCCGACAAACTGGCCAAATTCAAACACCCCGGCCAGGTTCAGGCCCAGCACGGTAAACAGCGCCGCCAAGAGTGCCACCACCAGCGGTGACTGCAACTGAAAGCCCCAGCCGAGCTGTTCGCCTGCGCTGCGCAACAGCAGCATCAGCGCGCCCAAGGCGGCAAACGACAGCACCACGCCCGCGCTGTAGGCCAGGCCGCTGGTGCGCTGGGCGCGCGTGTCGCTGCCGTGGCTGGTAAAACCCACCACCTTGATCGCCAGCACCGGAAACACGCAGGGCATCAGATTCAGGATCATGCCGCCCAACAGCGCGCCCAGCAGCGCCAGCGTGAGCGTGGTGTTGGCGATCGGGAGCGCAGACGGCGTCAGCTGCAACGCCGGTGCTGCGCTGGCCGATGGCGTGGCAACGTGTTCCGGCCAGGTGCCGCTCACCGGTGCCGTGGTGACAAAGCCACTGCGCCGGCCCGCCACGTCGCCCGCCAGCACGATCGGCATGACCTGCGGGCTGGCGCTGCGGTGGCGCGCGATGGGTACGCTGGCGTGCCAGGTAGCGCCCTGCCAGCTTTGCGTCCAGGCGGCGGCAGTTTCAATCACTTCCGGCGTTTCAGGGAAAAACTCCAGCGTCTTGCCCTGTAGCGCCGTCGGCAGTCCGGTCACGGTGACTTTAAGCGCGCTGGCGTCAATCTGGATCGCGCTGCGGCCCGCCAGCGCCACGGGCTGCGCCTTGAAGGCGGCGTCAAATGCGCCGGCGTGTAAGGCGGTGGAGCCCTGTAGCGGCAGGCGTAACGTGAATTGCCCGTCTTGCGGCACGCATTCCTGCTTGCACACCAGCCAGTTGGCCAGCAGCTTGACTTCCAGCTCGCTGCCCAGCGGCTTGAATTGCGGCGACACGGTCAGCGGTACCGGCAGCAACACGGTGTCGCCGTAGCCATAGTTGGCCAGGTTGCCGACGGGAATCTTGGTTGGCAGCGGCCAGGCGATGTCACCGGCGCTAACCCCGGCAGGCAGCGTCCAGGTGAGGGTGGTGGGCTGACCCGAGTCACCCGAGTTCTTCCAGTAGGTGTGCCATTCGGGCTGGTGCGTGATTTGTAGCCCCACCCAGACCGGCTTGCCCGCCTGCACGCCGTCGGGGGCGTACGCCAGCAGCTCAGCGCGCACCTGTTCGGTGGTGACCACGGTTTGAGTGTTATTTTGGGCGCTAGCCCTTGCTGGTAAAGCACAAGCAGCTATCAATAACAGTGCGCTTAGGGAGCTTGAAAACAGTTTTTTTGAAGTCATGTCGTATTCTGAGCGACGCAAGGGCGAATGGTTCCCCGCTACGGGTTTCCCGTGAAGACCGTGAGCACGCCGGTGTAGCCATACAAGTGGTTGCGCGCTATTTCACCACCGGCAAAAAAGCCTACCAGCGGCACGTCGCCCAAGGCGCGGCGAATGATCTGTAGCTCGGCGCTGGGGCCACCAAAATGCGCACCACCCCGGCCTGCGCAGCTCACATACACGGCACCGGCGATACCGCGCGCGGGGTGCGGTGCCGCTTCGGCCCCGGCATCGGCCAACGCGGTGGCGGTTTCCAGCGCCTGCTCTTGTGGCTCCAACTCTTCACGGATTTCGGCACAGATGCGCATCAGGTCGGCGCGTGCGGCCTGCACATGGCGCTGGCAAAACGCCAGCGTCATGCCCTCGGTCACCAGACTCGCCAGCGCCACCCCGTTGCGCGCCGGGTCCAGCCCGATGATGTGCCGCACCAGCACGTCCGGGCCGAAGTTGCCAGTGTGGGCCATGGCCGGGCCATCGGCCGCCACTGATTCGGTCAAACCGGCCAACGTTTCGCGAATGGCTTGCAAGGCTTCGCGCGGCTCGTCCAGACTCACCCCCAGTTCTCGCAGCAGCACCGCCAGCGCCGGTTGGCCGTCCAGCGCCAGCACCACGTTGCGGCTGGCCGACGTCACGCGGTGCGTCTTGCCCAGCGGCTGCGCGCCTTGGGTCACGCGCGACACCAGGTGCACGCCTGGGCCAAACGCCACGCCACTCAAGCCCCCGCTAAAGACACCGCTGGCCGCGCCCTGCCCTTTGACGGTGCCGTCGCCGGCCACAGCAAATTGCAGCGCTGCGCCCCGGCTGCTGGCCAAACCGCCAAACAGGTAACCCGATTCGGTGCGCTGTGCCAGCTCATCGAGCAAATCGGTCAATTCTGCCGTGCGCGCGTCGGCGTGCACCAGCGCGCTGTGCGCCGCAAACGCTAGCCCCAGCGGCGCCACGCCGCTGAACACGCGGTACTGGTCGCTGGGCAGCTCGCACAACATGATGGCCAACGCGGGCTCATCCACATATTCGACGTTGTTGGAAGCAATGGCTACGCCCACCGTGCCCGCCCAGTCGGTGACCGTGGGCAATTCGGCGCTCAGGTGAGCCAGAATCTCTTGCGCTTGGGGCGCGTAGTGGTCAGTGATGTAGAGCAACGCCAACGTGGGGTTGGCGGCGTAGCCGTGCAGCGCCATCTGCGCGCGCAACTGCGCCAGCGCCAGGTTGGCGGCCATGCCCCACTGCGGGTGCGTGGCGTGCGCATAGGGGAACAATCGCATGGCCCGATCCTGCCCGTTGACCCTTAGCGTGCGCGGGCGGTTTTGCTGGCCACTTTTTTGGTTGAGGCAACTTTTTTGGCCGGAGCCCCTTTTGCAGAAGCACCAGAAGCTACTTTTTTAGTAGCTTTCAGCGCCTCTTTGGCAACCCCCTTGACCAGGTTTTTACTCATGTCCATCGCCGTGGCTTTGCTGGCTTCTTTCATGGCGCTGGCGGCAATGGTCTGAAACTGCGTGGTCAACGCGTTCCACAACTGCATCGGGTCCACCAGACCGGCAGCGACGGCGCTGGCAGCGGGTTTGGCCACGTCAGTCACTTTCTTGGCGACTTCTTCGGTTTTCTCAGCCACCTCGGCCACGGTGTGCGCGGTGGCCACGGCTTTTTCGGTCACCTTTTGCACCCCGGCGGCCATGGTGTCGGCAGCTTTGAGCTTGAACGCATTGGCCACGTCGCCCATGTTGAAGTTCATGCCTTTCAGGGTCGCCAGCGTCATCTTTTGCACTTCCAGCGCCTGCACCGTGGCACCCAGCGCCTTGGTATTCTGGTCCAGCCAGAAATGCACCGCCTTGAGCTCGCTGATGCGTTTTTCCAGCTCTTCCTCGTTGAGCGTGGGAGCGATCCAGTTGGCCAGGTTGGGCATCTGCGGCACCGCCTGCGAGGTGCTTTTGGCCAGATTCTGCAAAAACTCGAAACCGGGCACGTATTTGGCAAAGCCAGCGTTTTGCGCGTCACTCATGAAGTCTCCTTGAAGTTGCGGCGGATGGGTACAGCTTACCCCAATGCGAACGGATTGTGGCGTGGCGGGTGCGATTCGAGGTATTGATTCTGGAAGACATCGACGCACGGCAGGGTAATCGGGGCAGGTGACAGGGCTGTGGGGAAAACGCGCGCCACGATTCACACCGCAACAACAATCTCGTCGCGCGCAATGCGACCGTCCACCAGCTCCAGCAGGCGGTCGCAGCGCTGTGCCAGGTGCGCGTCGTGCGTCACCACCACAAACGACGTGCCCTGCTCGGCGTGCAAGCGACGCAGCAGCGCAAACACCTCGGCGCTGGAAGCCTGGTCCAGATTGCCGGTGGGTTCATCGGCCAGCACCAGCGGCGGGTTTAGCACCACGGCGCGGGCAATGGCCACCCGCTGCTGCATGCCACCAGAGAGTTCTCCGGGGCGCTTGCGCTCGGCACCGGCCAGGCCCACCTGCGCCAGTAAGTCCAGCGCGTGCTGGCGCTGCGCGGCGTTGACACTGCCGTGGAGCATGCGCAGCGGCAGCGTCACGTTTTCCAGCGCAGAAAAAGCTGGCAACAGGTGGTGAAACTGGAACACAAAACCCAGCGTTTGGCGCCGGCGCAGCGTCAGCGCCGCGTCGTCCAAGCCGCGCATCTCCTGCCCTTGCAAGCAGTACGAGCCGTCAGTCATGGGTTCGAGCAGGCCCAGAATGTTCAGCAGCGTGCTCTTGCCCGAGCCAGAAGGCCCCATCAGCGCCACAAACTCGCCGCGCCCAATCTGCACATCAATGCCGTGCAACACCTCGGCTTGGCTGGGCAGCCCCAGGTTGTAGCTTTTGTACACGCCCTTCAACGCTATCAAAGATGTATCTGCTTGCGCTTGTTGCATAAGGGCTGGAGGCTTAATTTAATGACAACAAATGCATACTGAAGCACCAAATACAGGTCGTCTGTGCAAGCCGTTGAATTGGGGTCAGAGCCCAATCGGCGCTGCGTTGTTGGCGAGCTTGAAGACTTGAGCCCGAATTGGGATCTGACCCCGATTCAACTACCGCCTGCGCAAAAACAGGCACCTCGTTACTTAACGGTGTCAAGCACGCTGCAGTTTTGACGAACAGATATTTCACGCCCATGATTCTCATAAACGAATGGCCTGCGCCGGGTCCATGGCGGCGGCCCGTCGGGCTGGCGCAATGGCCGCCAGCACGCCGCAGGCGCTGGCCAGCAGCGCCACGTTCAGACCCACGCGCCAGGACAGCGTGATGTTGAACAGCGGCAGCCCGTCCGAGCCTTTCACAAAATGGGTGAACGCCCCGATCAACGCCACCGCAATCACGACGCCCAGAGCGGAACCCAGCACCCCCACCACCGCGCCTTGCAATAAAAACACGCGCAGAATCTGCGCGCGTGTGGTGCCGATGGCGCGCAGGATACCGATCTCGCGCTGCTTTTGCACGACAGACACCACCAGCACGCTGGCAATGCCCAGCACCACCACAATCATCACCACGCTACGAATAATGCCGGTGCTGACGGATTGCGCGTTCAGCGCCGACACCAGCTGCGCGTTGTTCTCTTGCCAGCTTTCCACCTTAAGCGGGTAACGCGCGCGCAGATCTTGCGCAAGTTGCTGCGCGGTCCACACGTCATGTAGTTTCAAATCCAAATTGGTGGCACCGCCGGGCAGCGCCAGCAGGCTTTGCGCGGCGCGCAGCGGCACGATCACGGTGCGCCGGTTCAGGTCGCGCACGCCCAGGTCCACCAGCGCGGTGACGCGCACCGATTCGTTCACCGTGGCGCTGGCGCTGCCGGTCTGCACGCTCAGGCGGTCGCCCACGCGCACGCCCAGGTCGTCGGCCAGCTCGCGGCCAATGATGGCTTCGCCCGGCGCCAGCCGCGCCAGCCCCGCCACCACCTTGGCACGCAGGCCGACGATGCGGTCGTAGCGGTCCAGATCAACACCCAGCAGTGCGATGGATTGTTGAGCCTGGCCGCGCAACGCCAGGCCCGAGCCCGAGACCATGGGGGAGACGCTAGAGATTTCTGGCATGGCTTCGAGTAGCGGCAGCAGGCTTTGCCAGTTGACCACCGAGCGCAAGCCCTGCGCGCGCGGTTGTGTTTCGCTCAAGCGGGCTTCACCCGCCAGCGGCGCACGCGCCGAGAGCACCACGTCTTGCGGCGAGCGGATCGTGATGTGGCCCTGCGCGCCCAGTGTTTTTTCCAGCGTGCTGGCCTGCAGGCCGCTGATCAGCGCCGAGATGTACGCCACCACTGCCACCCCGGCGGCCACGCCGACGATGATGAGCAGCGTTTGCATGCGCCCCTCGCGCAAAAAGCGCAGCGCCACCAGCCATTCAAACCCCAGCGTCTTGCCCATCACCGTGCGTCGCTCAGCGGCCCATGGCGTTGCTCAGCGCGGCACCGGCAGCACCGGCCTGGCCACCGGTGCCGGTGCTGGCTACGCCGGGTGCGGCCACCTCACGCGGTCGTACACGCTGGCCCGGCTGCACGTTGGCGCCCAGCAGCACCACGTCGCCCGCGCGCAAGCCGTCCAGCACTTCGGCCGCCTGCAAGCTGCGCACACCCAGGCGCACGCGCCTTGTCTGCGCGCGCCCATCGATGGCCAGCAAGACTTCGGCGCTGTCGTCGCTGCCAGAAGTACCAGCGGCACTGCTGCCTGCGGCGCTGGCAACCCCACCGCGCAACGCTGCCAGCGGCAGCGCCAGCGCCTGGTCACGGCGGGCGGTTTCCACCTCGACCGACAGCGTCATGTCTTCACGCAAAAACGTCGGTGCGGTCTGATCCAGCGCCAGCGTGACTTCCACCGCGCCGCGCTGCGGGTCAATCGCCGGGGCAATCGTCAACACCTTAGCCGCCAGGCGCTGATCGGCAAACGCGTCGGCCACCACGCTGGCGGCCTGACCCGACACCAATTGCGCCAAAAAGCGCTCATCGACCTGCGCCTTGAGCTGCGTTGGCCCGGCCAGTGCCAGCGTCAACAGCGCACGCCCGGGTTGCACGATCTGCCCCGGCTCCACGTTGCGCGCCAGCACGGTGGCGTCGGCCGGAGCGCGCAGCGCGGTTTGTGCCAGCCGCGCGTGTGCTGCCTGCACCGCCGCACGCGAGAGCTCCAGCTGCGCCTGTGCTTGCGCCAGATCGGTACCGTTGTCGGCGTTGGCGCGTACCTGGGCTGCGGCCGCGTCGTGCGCCGCCTGTGCTACCCCCAACGCGCGCTCGGCATCATCCAGACGCGCCGGGCTCAAAAAATTCTGCGCTACCAATTGCCGGGTGCGTGCCACATCGTTGCTGGCCGCCTGCAGCGTGGCCTGCGCTTGCGCCAGCGCCGCCTGCGCCTGGCTGCGCCCGGTAGAGCGCATACCCAGCAGCCGCGCTTGCGCCTGCTTCAAGCTGGCCTGCTGCTGCGCCAGCACGGCCTGCAGCTCATCGGTTTCAAGCTGCACCAGCACGTCGCCCGCGCGCACGGTGTCGCCCTCGCGCACTGCCACCTTTGCAACTCGAGCGGTCAGCGTGCTGCCCACTTCCACGCGGCTCAGCGTGGCCACTCGTGCTGAGAACTGGATGCTGCGCACCAGCGGCGCGCTCCGCAGCACCACCGCATCCACTTGGGGTGCGCGCCAGGCCAGCCAGGCCAGGGCGCCGACCAGGACAGCCAATATCGGCACGGCTAACCAGCGAGCGCGCGTCATGGCAGGCTCCGGTTTGGGGTGAGACTGGGCAGGCGCGGGGGCAGGCAGATTGAAAACATGGCGGGATGGTAGCGGAACCTCCCCGCCCCAACGACACGCCTCAAAATCAACCCTGTAGCGCAGACAGGCGTAACGCGGTTGCGCTGGCGCTCATGCCCGGCAGCAGCGCCTGCGCGCGCAGAGCCAGCGCGTCAAAGCGCGCTTGTTGCGGCTTGCGCTCTTGCAGCCAGTCCAGCCGACGCATCGTGCTGATCACGCGCGAAATGGTCTCAAGCGCGGCATCCAGAATGTCAGCCATGTCCGCCAGGTTGGGCAGCTCGCACTGGGTGGCGGTCTGCGCCTGTGGGCTGACGTGCTCGGCAAACATCAGCAGCAAGGTTTTGACGCGCTGCGACACCGGACCGGTGCGCAGGCTCACCACCTCGCGGCAGCGTTGGTGCGCAATGACCACGGTTTCCATCAGCAGCGCCATCATCTCGGCACCTTCGGCCTGCACCGGAGTGAGTCGAACCTCGGTCAGGGCGCGCACGTTTAACGCGTCGTCCGAGCCCACCCACTGTTCAACGCCAATCACGTCACCGGGCAACGCCAGCCGCATGAAGCGGCCGGCCTCTCCACTGGGGGCGCTGTCGATGCGCAATGCGCCGGACTGCACGCGCCACATCTGTGCCATGTCAGATGCGGCCAGACACTCGCGGGCGTTCAGGTACCGTGTCAAGGAATCAGTCAAACAGGCGGTCATGGTTTCTCCTTGACTGCGTGATGACTGTGCGCACTGGCCGCATCACGCGGCGTTTGTACCCACACCTTGACGGTGTGGCTACCGGCGTGCTCAAAGTTTAGCGTCAGATCAAACCGGTCGCCGTCTTTCAGCGGCGCATTCAGGCCCATCAGCGTCAGTTGGTAGTCGCCGGTGTGGCGCAGTCGGGTGACGGTTTTGGCCGGCAAGTCGATCGCGTCGATCCGGGTGTCAATCAACCCATGCGCGTCGGCTTTGAGGCTGTGCAGTTCCACTTTGGCCGCCACGGGGGTACTGGCCCCCAGCAGTCGCTCGGTGTGTGCGCCCGCATTGGTGATGCCACGCAAGTAAGCTTTGCCGTGCGGCTCACCCACTATGCTGGGCACAGCGTAGGGGTGATCCAGCTCCAGATCACCCACGCTCACGCCGTGCGCGTGGCCAGGCAAGGGCAGTGTCGCCAGCCAGATCAGCAGGGCCAGTACGGCCCCCAGGTTGAGGTGCGTCATGGCTCGCGCCAGCGCCAGCTCTGGGAACTTCATGGCTTAATGTGCGTGTGAGGCAGCTGCTTTGGCCCCGTGGGCCGCGTGGTCCATGGGCATGCCGTGCGCGCTGTGGTCCATCGTCATGTCATGCGCCGCACTGTGCGGGGCCTTGGTGGCTACCGGCACATCAACGTCCACCTTGCTTTCAATGCCCTTGTCGTCCTTGACGATCAAGGTCAGTGGCAGTTTGCTGCCAGCGGCCAGGGGCGCTTTCAAGTCCATCAACATGATGTGAAAGCCGCCGGGTTTAAGCTCAACCGCTTTGCCAGCGGGCAAGTTCAGGCCGCCTTTGACCTCGACCATTTTCATCACGCCTGCGTCCATCGTCATCTGGTGAACCTGCACCACACCGGCTGCGGGCGAGGCCACGCCCACCAGTTTGCCGCCGTGGTCGGCTTGCAGCGTCATGAAGGCACCGGAGGCCATCTGTCCTTTAACGGTGGCGCGCGCCCAGGCATCTTTCACTTCGACGGCTTCGCCGTGGGCCAAAGCGGTCAGCGTGGTGGCAACCAGGGCCACGGCGGTCATCAGGGATGTGAGTTTCATGGGGTTTCCTTTTCGGGTTCAACAGGTCAAAACGACCGACTGACAAACAAAATATGCCCATAGCTCTTACCAGACTTGCGAAAACAGCTATTTTTAAGATAGCTTTTGCATGGCCGAGCCAAAGTCAGACGATGCCAACGGCGACGTTGCAATCGCGCATCTGGCGCTGTGCAACATTCAAACAAAATCAAGTAGAAAATAAGCCTCTAGCCCATACGCATCAAGCGTGGGGCACTCTGAAAAGCAGAGCTATTAGAGCGCTGGCGGCCCGCGCGCTGGCAGGGGCGCTGCGGTCAGGGCGGCGATGCGCGCCGCTGGGATGCTTTGCAGCACATGGCTCAAAGCGTGGGGCGCTTGAACCGTTTGAAGCACCACGGGTGCCGGTGCACCGCCCACCATGCACAGCGGGCAAAACAGCGCGTCACCGCTGTCTGAGGCGGCTGCGGTAGTGACCGTGCCGTCATCGGCCAGCACCACCTTCTGCATGCCCGCACCGGTGCAAATGACCAATTCTTGTTGCGGCTGCACCAGCGGCGAGGCCACCGCCACGCCCAGCGTCAAGGCAAACCACAAGAGCGCCAACTTGGCGATCCAGGGTGTGTGGCGCAGGGTATGCAGGGGGTTCATGGGTCAAGGTTATCACACCCAAGCATCGGCCAGGCGTACGGCACAGGAGCGGTGCGGGTTCATGCGCTGTTTTGTCGACACCATGGGCCGGACCCATCGCATGGCATTTCAAAAGTATGCTGAAAATTTGGCAATCAGACCCTTCGTCCTGCCGCTATTATGGGCCACACCTTTTTACCAAAACAAGAACGAAAAAGACATTCCATGAGCCATCTCACCGACGTATTGACGCGCATTTTGCCGCCCAAACAGGTCATCAGCGACCCCCTGAGGCGCTTGGCCTACGGCACCGATGCCAGCTTTTACCGACTCACGCCCGAAGTGGTGGCGGTGGTCGAGTCTGAGCAAGAGGTGCAGGCCCTGCTGCAGGCCGCACGCACGCTGGGTCGCCCCATCACATTCCGCGCGGCGGGCACCAGCTTGTCGGGCCAGGCCGTGACCGATAGCGTGCTGGCGCTGATTGGCGAGGGATTTGCCACCTGCGACATTGGCCCGGAGGCTGCCACGGTGCGCGTGGGCCCGGGCATTATTGGCGGCGAGGTCAACTTCAGGCTGGCACCGCACGGCAAAAAAATTGGCCCCGACCCAGCTTCCATCAACGCCTGCAAGATGGGTGGTATTGCCGCCAACAACGCGTCGGGCATGTGCTGCGGCACGTCTCAAAACAGTTACCGCACATTGGCCGGCCTGCGCGTGATTCTGGCCGACGGCACGCTGCTCGATACCGAAGACGCCTATAGCGTGGCGAGTTTTTGTCACAGTCACGCCGCTTTGCTGGACGACTTGCAGCACTTAGGCGAGTTGGTCCGAGGCGACGCGGCACTGGCTGCGCGCATCGCGCACAAGTACAGTATCAAGAACACCACCGGCTACAGCCTGAACGCGCTGATCGACTACACCAACCCGATCGACATTCTGGCGCACCTGATGATTGGCTCTGAGGGCACGCTGGGGTTCATGTCGCGTATCACCTACCAGACCGTCAACGAAGACCCGTTCAAGGCCAGTGCGCTGGTGCTCTTTCCGACCATCGAGACGGCTTGCCAAGCGGTCATCGCGCTCAAGCCCAAGCCAGTTTCGGCGGTGGAGCTGCTTGACCGCGCTTCGCTCCGCTCGGTGCAAGACAAACCCGGGCTGCCTGCCATCATGCAAACGCTGAGTGACGGGGCCGCCGCGCTGCTGATTGAGGTGCGCGGCGAAACGGGCGCAGCACTGCAACTGCGTATGAGCGCTGCACTGGAGGCCCTGCACGGCGTACCAACCCTTGAGCCAGCGGCATTTTCCACTGACCCCGCCACCTGCGAGATGTACTGGAAAGTGCGCAAGGGCACGTTCCCGGCGGTGGGCGCCGTGCGCCGCACGGGCACCACGGTGATCATTGAAGACGTGGCGTTCCCGCTGGCCTCGCTGGCCGCAGCCACGCTGGATTTGCAGGTGCTGTTTCAAAAACACGGCTACTCGGAGGCCATCATTTTTGGCCATGCGCTCGAAGGCAACCTGCACTTTGTCTTTACGCAGGATTTTTCAAACCAGGCCGAAGTGGACCGCTACGCGCGCTTCATGGACGACGTGTGCACGCTGGTGGTGGACACCTACGACGGTTCGCTCAAGGCCGAGCACGGTACCGGGCGCAACATGGCGCCGTTTGTCGAAAAAGAATGGGGCCGCCAGGCCACCGACTTGATGCGCCGCATCAAGCAACTGTTTGACCCGAAAAACTTGCTCAACCCGGGTGTCATCCTCAACGACGACCCCCAAGCCCACCTGAAAAACCTCAAACCCATGCCAGCGGCCGAAGACATGGTGGACCGCTGCATTGAATGTGGGTTTTGCGAGCCGCTGTGCCCGTCGCATCGGCTCACGCTGTCACCGCGCCAGCGCATTGTGAGCTGGCGCGAGCTCTCGCGGCGCAACGCCGCGGGCGAAAGCATGGCCGATCTGGGAGCCGACTTTGCCTACTTTGGTCTGGACACCTGCGCCGGTTGCGGCCTGTGCTCCACCGCCTGCCCGGTGGGCATCGACACCGGCGCGCTCACAAGGCTGCTGCGCGGGCGTGGCATGGGCAGCGCCGGGCACAAGGTGGCGCAATGGACGGCTGATAACTTTGGCAAGGTAGCCACCGCCTCACGCGTAGGCCTGGGCCTGGGCCATGTGGCATCGAGCGTGGTCGGTGACAAACTCTTGGGCAAGCTCTCTGGCGGCAAATGGAAGCGCGGTATGCCCCTGGCGGGCAAAGCGCCCCAGGCGTACCAGGGCGCGGGCGACCCAGTGGTGTACTTCCCGGCCTGTGGCGGACGCATTTTTGGCGCCAACACCTCGGATGAAGCGACCCTACCCGAAGTCATCATGACACTGCTGGTACGCGCCGGTTATGCGCCCATCCTGCCCGAAGGCTTTGACAAACTGTGTTGCGGCCAGATGCTGGAAAGCAAAGGCATGGCCGAAGAAGCCGACGAAATGAGCGCGGCCGTCACGCAGGCGCTGCTTAAGGCGGCCGACGACGGCCACGGTGGCTACTACCCGGTCATCATGGATGCCAGCACCTGCTCGGTGCGCATGCAAAAAAAGCTTGCGGGCACCCCGCTGAAACTGCTGGACTTTCATGAATTTGCGCACGACGCGCTGCTGCCACGGCTGTACATCACAAAGAAGCCCGGGCCGATCGCCCTGCACATCAACTGCAGCGCGCGCCGCACCGGCTCAGACGCCAAACTGCGCCGCGTGCTGGCGGCTTGCGTGGACAAGGTGATCGAGCCCGCCGGCGTGACCTGCTGCGGCTTTGGCGGCGACCGTGGTTTTGCCGTGCCCGAGCTCAATGTGCACGCCTTGCGCCGGGTGCACGACGCCCTGCCCGGCACTTGCTGTGAAGGCGTCTCCACCAACCGCACCTGCGAGATTGGTCTCACGGCCGAAACCGGGCGCCCGTACCACGGCCTGGCCTACCTGCTCGAAGCGTGCAGCCGAGTGGACGCCATCGCCCACTGACCATCATCCGCAGCGACTACTCATTTCTGAAGCGATTGGCAACGACGCAATGCGCCTGGCAGTGCCGCCAGAAATGGGATATTTGTGATTTCCGCATCCCTTATTGCTTTGCAAACCCTTAGCCAGTGACGCACCTTTTATTTTTTTGGAGTTGATTCATGTGTAAACGTATTTTTGTTGCCCTTGACGGCAGCGCCACCGCACAACTCGCGCTCATCGAGGCGATCCAGTTGGCCCGCCTGCCCGGCATGAGCCTGTGCATTGGCACCGTGCTCGACAGCAGCTTGCTGGAACAAAACAACATCGGCATGGGCACCTTGATCGATGTTGGCGAAATGAAAGCCGGGATGCGCCAGGCCGCTGAGCGCCTGCTTGACGATGCCGTGGCCAAAGCCAAAGAGGCGGGGCTGGACCCGTATCGCATTCTGGTGGAGTCGAGTCAAAAGCGCGTCGCCGAGTTGATCGTCGACGCGGCCAAACAATTTGACGCCGACCTGATCGTGATCGGCACCCACGGCAGGCGTGGTTTTGAGCGCATGGTGATGGGCAGCGTGGCCGAAAACCTGGTGCGCATCGCCACCACGTCGCTGTTTCTGGTGCGCAGAAAAGCCGCCGAGTGAGATGGCGTAAGACGGCACAGTGATCGCTCTGGCGGAAAGCAAATTCGCGCAGGGTGGGCACGCGTGTAACCGGGTCACTGGGAAAGTTTTGCATAATCCAAAACAGTGATCCCAAAATTGTTGAGCTTGGCTCAATTTGCCGCCATGAGTTACCCCACCAAGCTGCTCTACCTACCCAGTATTGACGCAACGGCCCTGCCAGCCGTTTTAGCGCGCTGGCAGGCGCGCTTTCCGGGCATGGGCGTGTGCGCGTTGTTGCCCGAGGCGCAAAAAGACAGTTTGCCGCTGTTGCAGGCGCAGTGTGCCCAACAGAGCGTGCCTTTGGTCGGCGGTATTTTCCCGGCGCTGGTGAAAGATGACGCCTTCTGCACCGAAGGCGTGTGGCTGTTGCGCTTTGATGTGATGCCCTGGCATCTGCTGCTAGCCGAATTGCCGCAACAGCCGCAGGTCGCACAAGACCTGATGCAAAGCGTGGCGCAGCAAGTTGCGGCCCAGTTCACGGACAGCCGGGCGGATGCCACCCTGTTCATGCTGATCGACTGTATGCTGCCCAACATCGGCACGCTGCTGGACCAGCTCTACCTGCATCTGGCCAACCGGGTGCACTACGCGGGCGCCAACGCAGGTAGCGAAACCTTTACCCCCATGGCCTGCCTGTTCGACGGGCAGCGCATGGTACACAACGGCTTGTTGCTGTTGCTGCTGCCCGACCACAAGGGGGCGATTTTGGAGCACGGCTACCACGCCCCGGCGCAAAGGGTGTACGCTACCAGCACGCAGGGCAATTGCATCACCCAGATTGACTGGCGGCCGGCGTTTGAGGTCTATCAGGAGCTGGTCAGCAGCCAGTTTCAAGTGCAGATGACGCCCGAAAACTTTTATGCACACGCGGTGCACTTCCCGTTTGGCATTGTGCGGGCCAATCAGCAGGTGGTGGTACGCATCCCGGTCAAGCTCCATGCCGACGGCTCGCTGTATTGCGTGGGTGAAGTCCCCGCCAATTCGGTGCTCACCCTGCTGACCAGTCCCACCGTTGACACCACCGGTACGCTGGGCGTGCTCACCCAGGGGCTTGCCAACATGAACGGTGACAGCGCAGGCGCTGACCTGCTGCTGTTTTACTGCGCCGGGCGACGCATGCACCTGGGTGAGCCAGCGGCGAGCGACGAGCTGGCAGAGTTCAAACAACGCACCCACGCGGCACAAGTCGCAGGTGCGCTCTCGCTGGGTGAAATTGGCGGCTCCACGCTGTACAGCTACCCGCTGTTTCACAACGCCACGTTGCTGGCCGCGCGCTGGTAGGGCCGATCGATGCCGCAACAGCACATCCTGCCCGTTCTGTACGACTTGTCGGTCACCATTGGTGGCGAGATCAAGCTCAAGTCGCTGCTCACGCGCACGCTACAACGCCTGCTTTATCACACCTCGTATTCGGCCGGGTTTGTCTGCCTGGATGTGCCGCCGTGCCACAGGGCAGGCGAATTACTGAATGTTGAGATCAGCGCAGCGGTGGGCGATTTTGAGCTGATTGCGCAAATCGACCGCCCGCGTCAGTTGTCCTGCGATTTGCTGCGTGGCTGTGCTGGGCAAGCCGTGCAGCAAACCACGTTGTTGCAACAGTTGGGCATCACACGCAGCGCCTACCAGACCTTTTTCAGACTGCCGCTGGACAGCAACGGCGTCATTGTGTTGCTGTCCATCGAGCCGCCCGAGACCCCCTTCAAACTTGACCAGGTGCTACAACCGGTGTTGACGCAATTGGCCAAGGCCATTGTGCTGTGTCGCACGCACGATGCGCAGCAGCAAGCCGCCAAAGAAGCCCACGACCAACTGGCACACACGCTGCACCAGGCCGAAGCCCAGTTCAAGACCCTGATGGACATCAGCCCCATGGGGGTGTGCCTGTCGTGTGACGGCATCATCGAAGACTGCAACGACACCTTTCTGAAACTTTTTGCTTATGACAGGGCCGAGCAACTGCGTGGCCAGCCACTGACAACCTGTATTGCGCCCGCCGAACGCTCCAAAGCCCAGGAGCTGATCCGTCTGCGCGCCTTGGGACAGGCACCTGAAGGCACTTTGGAAATGACCGGCGCACGCCGCGATGGCAGCGAGTTTGCTTTTATGGCGTCATCTCGGCGCGTGCTGACCGACCAAGGCCCAAGAACATTTTCCTTCATCATTGATTTGACCAAACAAAAGCGGAACGAGCGCCAGCTTCAGTCCGTCAACGCCATGCTGCGCCAGGTACTGGAGACCGCGCCGCTGCGCATTTTCTGGAAAGACCAAGACTCGCGCTTTCTGGGCTGCAACCAGGCGTTTGCACGCGACGCCGGTTTTGCCAGCCCGGACGAGCTGGTGGGCAAATTTGACAGCGACATGAGCTGGTGCGAGCAGGCCGAGATGTACCGCGCCGACGACTTGCTGGTGATGCAAAGCAAAACCCTGCGGCTCAATTTTGAAGAGCCCCAAACCACCCCGGACGGGCAAACCATCTGGCTGCGCACCTCGAAAGTGCCGCTCAAGAACGCTGCTGGTGAAAACATTGGTGTGTTGGGTATTTATGACGACATTACCGCGCAAAAGCGTGCGCAAGAGCAAATTCACCAACTGGCGCACTACGACGCGCTCACCGGTTTGCCCAACCGCGCGTTGCTGCAGGACGGCCTACACAAGGCGATGGCGGTGAGCGCGCGCACGCACCGCTACGGCGCGGTGCTGTTTTTGGATCTGGACGATTTCAAGAGCCTCAATGACAGTCAGGGGCCGGCCATGGGCGACGGTGTGCTCAAGGAAGTAGGCGTGCGCCTGACGCACTGCGTGCGAGAGGGCGGCATGGTAGCCCGCTCCGGTGGCGATTTGTTCATTGTCATGCTCGAAGGCTTGAGCCTGCTGGCCAACGAAGCCGCAGCCCAGGCCGAATCGGTGGCAGAGCGCATCCGCGAGACGTTGGCGCGCCCGTTCGAGCTAGGCGCAGGCCACGCCAGCATCACCGCCAGCGTCGGCATCGTGCTGTTTGGTGGCAGCGAAACAAGCGCCGACTCGCTGCTCAAACATGCAGATACCGCCATGAACCAGGCCAAGCATGCGGGCCGCAACACACTGCGCTTTTTTGACCCCCGGATGCAAACGGAGCTGGAGACGCGACTGAGTTTGGTCAGTGACCTGAGCCAGGCGCTCACCCAAAGCGAACTGGTGCTGTACTTCCAAAAGCAGGTCGACACGCTGGGCCAACCCACCGGAGCCGAAGTGTTGCTGCGGTGGCAACACCCCCAACGCGGCCTGGTGTCGCCCGCAGCGTTCATACCCCTGGCAGAAGACACGGGCCTGATCATCCCGATTGGGTTGTGGGTGTTGCAGACGGCGTGCCAGCAGTTGAAAGCGTGGCAAACGCAAGCCAAGCTGCGCCACCTGGCGCTGGCCGTGAATGTGAGTGCGCGGCAATTTCATCAGGCCGACTTTGTTGACCAGGTGCGCCGCGTGCTGGTGCAAACCGCTGCCAAACCCTCGCACCTGAAGCTGGAGCTGACCGAGAGCGTGGTACTGGAGCATGTGGAAGACACCATTGCCAAAATGCGCGAGCTCAAGCTGTTGGGCGTGAGTTTTTCGTTGGACGACTTTGGCACCGGCTATTCATCGTTGCAGTATCTCAAGCGCCTGCCGCTTGACCAGATCAAGATTGACCAGGGTTTTGTGCGCGACATCACGACCGACCCGAACGATGCTGCGATTGTGCAAACCATCATCGCCATGACCGACGCGATGGGTCTGAACGTGATTGCCGAAGGGGTGGAAACCCCAGAGCAGCGCGCCTTTCTGGAGCAACGTGGCTGCCACGCATTTCAGGGTTACTACTTTGGCAAACCCGTGCCGCTGGCGCAGTTTGAAGCAGAAATCAACGCCGATACGGCATAAACGCACACGCTGGCCATGAGCCAGCGCACCTCATGCAATACACCTTTGTCTCGGCCACTATTTTGCTGATCCTGATCACCGACCCGATCGGCAACATTCCCATCTTTGCCAACGCACTCAAACACGTGGCCCCGGCGCGCAGGCCGCGCGTGATCCTGCGCGAGGTGCTGATCGCTTTTGTGCTGCTGCTGACTTTCATGTTTGTCGGTGACGGGTTTTTGCGCGTGATGAACCTGAGCGAGCTGTCGTTGCAGATCGGCGGCGGCGTGATCTTGTTTTTGATCGCGCTGCGCATGATCTTTCCGCCTGCCACCAGTGCCGATTCGGCCGAAGACCTGGGCGAACCGCTGATCGTGCCGCTGGCGGTGCCCGCCATTGCCGGGCCATCGGCCCTGGCCACCGTACTGCTGCTGGTGTCGCAGGCACCGCAAAAGCGGTTGGAGTGGATCGCCGCGCTGTGCGTGACCATGACCGTCAGCGCCGTGGTGCTGGTGCTGGCTGAACGCATCCAGCGCCTGGTGGGTGCACGCTTTGTCACCGCGCTGGAGCGGCTCATGGGCTTGGTGCTGGTGTCGGTGTCGATCGAGATGATGCTGCGCGGCATCAAAACCTTTGTCCAGCAGTTGACGACGGCGTAACGCCCGAAAAGCTGGCCATGCAACGCGGTCACCAGTCAAGGATTGCCTGGCGCTGGCTGGGCTTGACCGCTGCGGTGCTGTTGCTGCACCTGTGGTTATTGGAATCGCTGCCTTTGCCCGTTCAAAGCAAGGCAAAGCTCACCGCCCCGGATGCACAGTTTTTCGCCACACGCACGCTGTACACCCCGGTAGAGGACTATTCGCCAACAGCGACCAGCGTTCCCCTGAAAAAGAACGTATCTCGACCAAAAATTCAGCAAAAATTTGCGTGGGGACCCGCTACCCAACCCCAACAGCTCGAGCCGAATCAGACCCCACCATCAGCCCCAGGCACGCTTGGATCAACCACTGAGCCACCCGGGCCAACCGCGCCACCCAGCTCAACCACTACAGCCCAACCCCCACCGATGATCGCATCAGCGCAAAACGCTCGTCCTGAACCTGTGGCCATGGCCGACCCTGTCGGTGCAGTGACGTTGGCGCTGGTTGCGTCGCGACCCTTGCAACCCACGCGCGCAACGGCAAGCCCGCCCGCTGGTGCACAGTCATTTGCATTCAACCGTAAGACTCTGAGCAACTCCACCCGGCTTATTTATCAGGTCAAAGCCAGCCGGTTCCCCTACCGGCTGTCCGGAGAGCTGCTATGGCGTAACGAAGGCGATCGCTACCAGGCGCTGTTGCGCTATAGCGCTTTGGGACTGACGCGCGCGCAAACCAGCCGCGGCCGCATCACGGAACAAGGTTTGGCACCGGAACGTTTTTCTGACAAATACCGCAGTGAAGTCGCTGCCCACTTCAATTACAAAGAGGCCAAGGTGACCTTCAGCGCCAACACGCCCGACGCCCCCCTGCTGGCTGGCGCACAAGACCGGCTGAGTGTGCTGATCCAGTTGGGCGCACTGGTGGCCAGCAACCCCAACCAGATCGGCCATGGCAGCACCTTGTCGATACAAACCGTGGGTGCGCGTGCCGCCGATATCTGGCTGTTTTCGGTCGCGGGCACAGACGCGCTGGCGCTGCCTGGGGGCAACGTCGATGGCATCAAACTCGAGCGCTTGCCGCGCGAACTCTATGATCAGAAGGTGGAAGTCTGGCTGTCGCCGCAGCTCGGCTACCTGCCCGCACGAATCCGCATCACCGAGGCCAATGGCGACAGCATCGACCAGCTGTGGCAGGCCACCGAGACTGTGCCAGCAGACGCCAGCTTGCCCGAACCCGGCGTGCCTGCGTCTGATCACTAAAATCCAGCACTTCCTGCACTACCCATCTTCGGAGCACCCATGGCTGAAACCACCCCGGCATCTGATTCATCACCCGCAAGCACGGCCAGCGGTGTCAGCCAGCAAGACCTGGCCAACGCCATCCGTGCGCTGGCCATGGACGCGGTGCAAGCGGCCAACTCGGGCCACCCCGGCGCGCCCATGGGCATGGCCGACATGGCGGTGGCGCTGTGGGGCAGCCACCTGCGCCACAACCCGGCCAACCCGCACTGGATCAACCGCGACCGCTTTGTGCTGTCCAACGGCCACGGCTCCATGCTCATTTACGCGGTGCTGCACCTCACCGGTTACAAGCTGCCGGTGGGCGAGCTGAAAAACTTTCGCCAACTGCACAGCAAAACCCCGGGCCACCCCGAAGTCGAGGTCACCCCCGGCATCGAGACCACCACCGGCCCGCTGGGCCAGGGCATCACCAACGCAGTGGGTATGGCGCTGGCCGAAAAGCTGCTGGCGCAAGAATTCAACCGCGACGACCACGCCGTCATCGACCACCACACCTACGCTTTCATGGGCGACGGCTGCATGATGGAAGGCATCAGCCACGAAGCCGCAGCTTTGGCAGGCGCGTGGAAACTGGGCAAGCTGATTGCGCTGTACGACGACAACGGCATCTCCATCGACGGCCAGGTCAGCCCCTGGTTTACCGACAACACCGCGCTGCGCTTTGTCGCCTACGGCTGGAATGTGCTGGGGCCGATTGACGGCCACAACGCGGCGCTGGTGGCTGAAACCATCGCGCGCGCCAAAGCGCAAAACGACAAGCCCACGCTGATCATCTGCAAAACCACCATTGGCCAGGGCAGCCCCAACCGCGCCGGCACTGCCAAGGCGCACGGCGAACCCCTGGGCGCGGAAGAAATCAAGCTCACGCGCGCGGCCTTGGGCTGGCCCCACGCGCCGTTTGTCATTCCCAAACCCATTGCTGCCGCCTGGAGCGCCAAGGCCGCAGGTAGCGCGGCGGAAAAGGCTTGGAACGACGCTTTTGCCGCCTACAAAAAAGCCTACCCGGTGCTGGCCAAAGAATTGCTGCGCCGCATGAAAGGTGAGCTGCCCAAGGCCTTTGCCCAAGTGGCCGTTGATACGGTGGTGGCGGCGCACACCAAGGCCGAGACCGTGGCCAGCCGCAAGGCGTCGCAACTGGCGCTGGAGTCGTTCACCGCTGCGCTGCCCGAACTGCTGGGCGGCAGCGCCGACTTGACCGGCTCGAATCTGACCAACACCAAGAGCACGCCCGCGCTGCGCTTTGATTCTTTAAGCGGTGTCGGCAACGGTGGGCGCCACATCAGCTACGGCGTGCGTGAATTTGGCATGGCAGCCATCATGAATGGCGTGGCTTTGCACGGCGGATTTATCCCCTACGGTGGCACCTTCCTGACCTTCAGCGACTACAGCCGCAATGCGATCCGCATGGCCGCACTGATGAAGCAGCGCGTGATTCACGTCTTTACCCACGACAGCATTGGCCTGGGCGAAGACGGTCCCACGCACCAAAGCATCGAGCACGTCGCCAGCCTGCGCCTGATCCCCAATCTGGACGTCTGGCGCCCCGGTGACACCGCTGAAACGGCAGTCGCCTGGGCCGTGGCGCTGCAAAACAGGACCAAGCCGACGGCGCTGATCCTGAGCCGCCAGAACATCGCCTACGCGCCCAAGGACAGTCTGGGTGATATCAGCTGCGGCGCTTATGTACTGGCTGAGCCAAGCGAGGTGGGGTTGAAGAAAAAGGCCCAAGCGGTGCTCATCGCCACCGGCTCTGAAGTGCAGCTGGCCCTGAAAGCGCAAGAGCTGCTTGCTTCCAGAAAAATAGCTGTCCGCGTAGTTTCCATGCCGAGTACAACCACTTTTGACCAACAAGAAGTGGCTTACAAAGATGCCGTGTTGCCCAAGGGTATGCCGCGTGTGGCGGTGGAAATGGGCGTCAGCGAGGGCTGGTGGAAATACCGCTGCGCGGCGGTGGTGGGCATCGACCGCTTTGGTGAATCAGCCCCGGCACCCGAATTGTTCAAGTACTTCGGGTTTACACCCGAGAACGTCGCCGATACGGTGGAAAAAGTGCTGCGAAAATAGTCAAGTCCGTTTTTTGTTTTAACTCAAGGAAGAAATCATGACGATCAAGATTGGCATCAACGGCTTTGGCCGCATCGGCCGCAACGTGTTGCGCTCTGCCCTCCAGAATTTCAGCGACATTGAAGTCGTCGGTATCAACGACTTGCTGGAACCCGGCTATTTGGCCTACATGTTGCAGTACGACAGCGTGCACGGCCGCTTCAAAGGCAGCGTTTCGGTGGAAGGCAACACGCTGATCGTCAACGGCAAGAAAATCCGCCTGACGCAAGAACGCGATCCGGCTAACCTGAAGTGGAACGAAGTGGGTGCGGACGTGGTGATCGAGTCCACCGGCATCTTTCTGGACAAGGCGGGCGCGCAAAAGCACATTGATGCTGGCGCCAAGAAAGTCATCATGTCGGCCCCGTCCAAAGACGACACGCCCATGTTTGTGTTTGGTGTCAATAGCGCAAGCTACGCTGGGCAGGCCATCATCAGCAACGCGTCGTGCACCACCAACTGCCTGGCCCCGCTGGCCAAGGTCATCCACGACAAGTTTGGCATCAAGCGCGGCCTGATGACCACCGTGCACGCCGCCACCGCCACGCAAAAAACCGTCGATGGCCCCAGCAACAAAGACTGGCGCGGTGGCCGTGGCATTCTTGAAAACATCATCCCCAGCAGCACGGGTGCCGCCAAGGCCGTGGGCGTGGTCATCCCCTCACTGAACAAAAAACTCACCGGCATGTCGTTCCGTGTGCCCACCAGCGACGTGAGCGTGGTGGACCTGACGTGCGAATTGAACACCGCAGCCACCATGGCCGAAATCTGCGCCGAAATCAAGGCCCAGTCTGAAGGTGCCTTGAAGGGCATCCTGGGCTACACCGACCAGAAAGTGGTGGCCACCGACTTCCGTGGCGAAACCCGCACCAGCGTGTTTGATGCCGATGCCTCCATTGCCCTGGACGGCACCTTTGTCAAGCTGGTGAGCTGGTACGACAACGAGTGGGGTTACTCCAACAAGTGCCTGGAAATGGTGCGCGTGGTCGCCAAGTAACCCACCCGTGATCGCCACAAAAAAGCCCGTGCTGTCGCTGGCATGGGCTTTTTTTGAATTGACCCGGCATTTTTATGCAGGCGGGAATGGCGGGGATCGACGTAAGTCACGTTGAACAGCCGGATTCAAACCGCCATCGATCCGCATCAGAAGCCCATTCACGCTCGCCAGTCGATTCAAACTGATGCCTTGCGCGGCGCGGTCAGCGCGCCTGCATATGCTGGCGAATCCAGTCAGCGAAGGCCGCTTCGTCGATGTCGCCTGCGGCGACGGACAGCATGGTTAAAACGCAGTCAGCATTTGTAGCCGTCAGTTCAAAGCCGTTCAGTACCAAAAACAATTCCATGGCAACAAATCCGGTTCGTTTGTTCCCGTCGATAAACGGATGGTTGCGTGAAATGCCATAGCCATAGCTGGCGGCTAAATCCGCCGCATCGGGTGAGCCATAGTTTTCAAGCTGGTGCGGCCTGGCCAAAGCAGATTCCAACAGATTGATGTCGCGCACGCCAGCGCCACCGCCGTGTTCAGCCAGTTGTTCGTCATGGACGGCGTGAATCAGGGTGCTCTCAAGCCACACCCAGGTTTGCCGCTGACCACTCATTTGGCCAGCTCATGCAACACGGCACGGCGCTGCTTCATGATGAGCCGCGCTTGCGTCATCTGCTCATCAAAAGTTATGTCGTAGGGCGAAATATTGAACCCGTTGGCCGTGTCTGTCATGTACACAGCATCGCCTTTTTCAAGATTTAATCGTGCCAGCACCTCTTTTGGCAAGATCACGCCAACCGAATTGCCGATTTGGGTCAGTTTGAGCGCTGTCATGGCGGAACCTTTAAAGTTATAACAGTTGTTATATTATCAGCGATGATTCTGCTCTGCAAGGGCGCGTTTGGACGGCGTGGGCTGGCCCGAGATCGACAGGTCGACACGGGTCTTGCTCGGTTGACCGCACCCCAAACGAAAATGCGCCGCAGCCCCGCCATGCTCAACATCTCCAAACTCATCCCTCAAGGCGCAGGCCTGGCCACCGCCTTGCTCAAGCGCGCGGGTCACATCGAGCTGGACTGGGATGTGCGGCAAAAAAGCCGTTTGAAGCCATCGACTCGCCTGGAAGTGATGCGAGTTCACACCACCCGCATGCGCACAACGCCCAAGGGCCTCAAGCCGTTTGTCATGACCAACCTGCGCACGCTCAGCGGCCTCGATGAGATGATCCTAGATTCCTCAGTTGACCGCTTGATTTCTTCAACAATTCCTGATGAACAGTGACTATTTCAGCTTCGACACTGTTCACCTTTTGGGTGACAGCGCTACGCACCCGATTGAGCCACTTGCAACGCGTCCGGGGTCGTTGCTCCGCCTCGCGGGCATTAGCCCGCAGCGTTGTCGCGCCTACCCGAACACGTCGCCAGCGGCCCACTCGGGCACGTCCAACTGAGGAATTTAGGATGATTGCGTTCATTGAGGCACGCGGTATGCTGAATCCGGCTTCATAAGCGACGGACTCTTCATCGGGCCGTGTTGGTTGAGCGCCTTCATCAAGTTGCACCTGCATAGACCCAGGCCGCAAGGGCGCATACCCCGGTGACAAGCTGAACCCACAGCGCGATCTTGGCGGCCGGGCCGAAACCTGCAACCGATGTCGTCTTGTTGCGCGCGATCAGGCCAACGACCAGGACAACAACAAAAACCGCCGCCCACGCGATCCAGGCCACACCGATGGCCGTGCAGCCAAACCCCTCGCAGCGTAATCGCCCGATATTGACGGCTGCCCAAGCAAGCATCAATACGGCTGCAATGTAGACGCCGACAAGCACTTTAAACATCAAAACTCTTGCACTGCCGTGCAGTATTGCACTAGCAAATCCTGGGCAGTTGCTCGCCAGCCAGCCAATCCACAATGCGGCGCCCGCCAAAAGCCGTGGTGAGCTGCACAAAGTGATGCCCATCGGCCATGGCTTCGCCGATGACGGCGGCGTTGGCACCCAGCGGATGGGCGCGCAGCGCGGCAAGCACACGCGGCGCGTCGGCGCCGGCGCAGATCACGATCAGCTTGCCTTCGTTGGCCACGTACAGCGGGTCCAGCCCCAAAAACTCGCACGCAGCCGCCACCACGGGTTGGATCGGGATGGCTTTCTCGTGCAGCATCATGCCAACACCACTTTGCCCGGCGATCTCGTTCAGCGTAGAGGCCAGCCCGCCGCGCGTGGGGTCGCGCAGGCAGCGCACGTCGGCACCGGTGGCCAACACCGCTGCCACCAGCGTATGCAGCGCAGCGGTATCGGACTGGATCACGGCGTCAAACGACAGGTTTTCGCGCTGGCTCATGATGGCCACGCCGTGGTCGCCCAGCGTGCCCGAGACGAGGATGGCATCCCCTGGCCGCACGCGCGCACCACCCAGTTCAACGCCTTCTGGCAACACCCCGACCCCGGTGGTGGTGATGAAAATACCGTCGCCCTTGCCGCGCTCCACCACCTTGGTGTCGCCGGTGACCACCGGCACACCAGCGTCGCGTGCCGCTTGCGCCATGGATTCAACGATGCGCGCCAGATCACCCAGCGCAAAGCCTTCTTCCAGAATGAAGCCTGCGGCCAAATACAAAGGTTTGGCCCCCATCACCGCCACGTCGTTGAGCGTGCCGTGCACCGACAGGCAGCCGATATCGCCCCCGGGGAAAAACAGCGGCGACACCACATGGCAGTCGGTGGACATCACCAGCCGCGCGGGTTGGCCGTCCAGTACGGGCGCGGGCAGCACCGCGCCGTCGTTGCCCTGGCCCAGATAGGTATTGCCCAGGTGTTTGGCGAACAGTTCGCTGATGAGTTGCACCATGGCGCGCCCGCCTGAGCCGTGTGTCATATCCACATGACCATTTTTGAGATCCAAAGGCCGTACATAGCCACGTTTGACGTCACTCATGGCGGGCTTCCTCTGTTTTCAGCGCAGGCTGCATGTCTTTGTAGCGGCCATAACTGTAATACGCGGCGCAGGCACCTTCACTGCTGACCATGCACGAGCCGATCGGGTTTTCGGGTGTGCAGACGGTGCCAAAAATCTTGCAGTCTTGCGGACGCTTCACGCCGCGCAAAATGGCACCGCATTCGCACGCCTTGTTGTCGGGCACGGATTGGTACGTCAAAGCAAAGCGCCGCTCGGCATCGAACGCGCCATATTTTTCACGAATCTTCAACGCCGAATACGGCACCACCGACAGGCCGCGCCATTCGAACTCGCTGCGCAGCTCAAACACCTCGGCGACCCGATCCTGCGCCTTGCGGTTGCCGTCGCGGCTCACCGCCCTGGCGAATTCGTTCTCCACTTCGGCGCGGCCATCGTTGACCTGGGCAATGAGCATCAGGATCGCCTGCATCACGTCCAGCGGCTCAAAGCCGGCAATCACCACCGGTTTGCGGTATTCCTCGGCAAAAAATTCATACGGCTGGCTGCCGATCACGGTAGAAACGTGTGCCGGACCGATAAAGCCGTCAATCGGCACCGTGCCCCACTGGCGCACCTCGGGTGACTCCAGAATCTGCGTGATGGCTGCGGGCGTGAGCACATGGCAGCACAGCACGCTGAAGTTGCCCAAACCCTCTTTGGCGGCCTGCAAAATCGCCAGCGCCGTCGGGGGCGTGGTGGTCTCAAAGCCGATGGCAAAGAAGACGACGTTGCGCTGCGGGTTGTCGCGCGCTATTTGCAGCGCGTCCAGCGTGGAATACACCATACGGATGTCGCCACCGCGCGCCTTGGCTTTCAGCAGCGACAGGCCGTGGGACGCTGGCACGCGCAGTGTGTCGCCGTAGCTGCACAGAATCACCTGCTGGTGTAGCGCCAGGTCGATTGCCATGTCGATGCGGCCAATCGGCAACACACACACCGGACAGCCCGGGCCATGCACCATGCGCACATTGGGCGGAAGCAAGTCGGTGAGCCCATAGCGAGAGATAGCGTGCGTGTGGCCGCCGCAAAACTCCATGAAACTGTAGTTACGTTGTGGCTGCGCCAGCGCGGCAATCTTGCCAGCCAACGTTTTGGCTACCTCACCGTCGCGAAACTCGTCGATGTATTTCATGCGCTCACCGGTGCTTGATCGTTCATCTCAGAAAACAGCGCCAACGTACGTTCAGCCTCTTCAGGGTCGAGCTTTGACAGCGCGTAGCCCACGTGCAGGATGACGTAATCGCCCACCTGCACATCGTCGAGCAACTCCACCGAAATTTCTTTTTTGACGCCGCCCAGATCGACCAGTGCCGACTCACCCGTTGGACCTAGCCCGACTTCAACAACTTTGACCGGTAATGCTAAACACATGATTGACTTACTCCAAAGATTGCATGGCCACCCAGGCCTGGCCCAAAGAAATACTGGCATCGCCCGGCGACGTGCGTGTGGGACGCAGCACGTTCAGGCCGCGCTGTGCGCCCTGCTGCGCCAACCCCGCCGACAACAACGCGTTGTGCAAACAGCCACCTGCCAACGCAACTGTCGTGACGCCGGTATGCTCCACTGCGCGCATCAGCCATTGCACCAGCCCCGCGATCAGCGTCGCATGAAAGCGCGCCGCAGCAAAATCGACCGCTTGCGCGTTCAGTAGCGTGGCCAAGACAGGTAAAAAGTCCAACTGGAAGTTGTCGTCCAAAGCCCAGCCACCCGGCATGGCGGGCGGCCAGCCGTGCGCCTGGATGTGCCGCGCGGCGGCCTGCTCCAGCACAATGGCCGCCTGCGATTCGTACTGCGAATGGTTGCACAGCCCCAGCAACGCAGCGGCCGCGTCAAACAGGCGGCCCATGCTGCTGGTAGGTGGGCTGTTAAAACCACGCTGCAACATGCCCGCGACGGTGGCCGCAGCGGGTTCGGCAAAACGCGTGCTGATGTCGGCGTTGCGCCCCAGCGCGTGCAACACGGCCGCCGCCATGCGCCAGGGCTCTCGCGCAGCACGGTCGCCCCCGGGCAAGCCCAACGCGCGCAGCGAACCCAGGCGCGCACACTGACCGCCGTGCACGTACAACAGCTCACCGCCCCAGGCGCCGCCGTCGCTGCCCAGTCCAAAACCGTCCAGCGCCAGCCCCAGCACGGGTGCCTGCCAGCCGTGTTCGGCGCACACCGCGGCAATGTGTGCGTGGTGATGCTGCACCGCTTGCGTGGGCACGCCAAAGCGCTGCGCCAGCGCCTGCGCGGCGCGCGTGCTGTAATCATCGGGGTGCAGATCGTGCGCAATCAGTTCGGGGTGCACATCCAGCAGGTTGACCATGCGCTGCACGGTTTCGTCCAGATAGTCGCAGGTGGCGGCGTTGTCGAGCGAACCCACATGCGGCGACAAGAAAGCCTCGTTATCGCGCGTGACACAGATGGTGTTTTTCAGGTGCGAGCCCAGCGCCAACACCGACGGCCCGGCCTGCGGCAACCGGATCGCCGTGGGGGCAAAACCGCGACTGCGCCGCAACAGACTGGCGTGGTCATCGTGCACCCGCAGCACGCTGTCGTCACAGCGCAGCACCACCTCGCGGTCGTGGTCCAGCAGCGCGTCGGCAATGTCCGCCAGCCGCACGCGCGCCTCAGCGGCGTCGCGCACGATCGGCTCGCCTCCCGGGTTGGCGCTGGTCATCACCAGCACCAGCGGCTGCGCTTGTTGGAGCCAAGCGCAACCCGCCGGGCGTCCCGCAGCCTCATGGAACAGCAGGTAGTGCATCGGTGTAGTCGGCAGCAGCACACCCACCTCATCCAGACCCGGGGCAATGCCTTGCAACAGGCTGGCGCAATCAGGCTGGGTGCGCAGCAACACGATGGGGCGCTCGCGGCTTTCCAGCGCAGCTTGCTGCGCTGAGCTGACGTGGGCATAGGGGTGCAAGCTGGCCACATTGGCCACCATCACCGCCAGCGGTTTGGCGTCGCGCTGCTTGCGCTGGCGCAGTTGGGACACCGCATCGGCGTCGCGCGCGTCGCACGCCAGATGAAAGCCACCCAGGCCTTTGATGGCCACGATGGCACCGCGTTGCAGCAGCGCCAGCGTCTGCGCGATGGCGTCGCCAGCGATCACACTGCCATCCATTTTTGATAGCGTCAAGCCGGGCCCACATAAGGGGCAACAGGTTGTTTCTGCATGAAAACGCCGATCTGCGGGGGTGGTGTATTCACGCGCACAGTCGGGGCAAAAGTCAAAACCCGCCATGCTGGTCTGCGGCCGGTCGTACGGCAAGGCGCGTGTTACCGTCAGGCGCGGGCCACAATGCGTGCAGGTAATAAACGGGTGGCGCCAGCGCCGGTTGGCCGGGTCAAACAGCTCTTGCAGACAGGCGTCGCACACAGCAACGTCGGGGCCGATGGCGGTCTGCGTCAGGCCCGGCGCACTATCAACAATCTGAAAACCTTGCCAGAGCTGGCAGTCGGTATCGCGCGCCTGAACCGTATCCACCCGTGCCAGAGGCGGCGCCTCACTGCGCAGCCGCAGCAGCAGATCTTCGACTTGATGCGCCGCACCCTGCACCGCAATTTCCACCCCCAACGCATCATTGCGCACCCAGCCGCAAAGGGCGCGCTCATGCGCCAGGCGCCAGACAAAGGGCCGAAACCCCACGCCCTGCACCACGCCGGTGACCCGGATGCGACGCGCCAGCAGGGTCGGTTTCATCGATGGGAAGTGGTAGCTGAATCGGGGTCAGATCCCAATTCGGGGCAGGGCATTCGAACTCGCCCGGGCAGCCCTACCGAATTGGGCTCTGACCCCGATTCTGCGGTTGGTACTGACAGGCTGTATCCCATGCGCCCAGGTGGCTCTTTGGCTATCAGAGTGAGCGACATCAAGCCCGCGCCTGCAACTGCGCTTGCAGCGCCGCCACTTGCGCCTTGAGGGACGCCACGGTTTGCTGTTGGGCTGCCGCAGCGCGCGCCACACCGGCGCGCAGATAAGTCAGCCATTCGTCCATGCCCTGACCGCTGGTGGCAGACACCTGGATGACCCGGATCGCGGGGTTGACGCGGCGTGCAAACGCAATGGCCGCATCCACGTCGTAGCTCAGGTGCGGCAACAGATCAACCTTGTTGAGCAGCATCAGGCTGGCGGCGCGAAACATGTCGGGGTATTTGATCGGTTTGTCTTCGCCTTCGGTCACCGACAGAATGACTACCTTGTGCGCCTCGCCCAGATCAAACGCCGCCGGGCACACCAGGTTGCCGACGTTTTCGATCAGCAGCAGCGCGCCGCTGGGCACGTTCAGTTGCTCCAGCGCGTGGCCGACCATGTGCGCGTCCAGGTGGCAGCCCTTGCCGGTGTTGATCTGGATGGCCGGTGCACCGGTGGCGCGGATGCGGTCGGCGTCCTGACTGGTTTGCTGGTCGCCTTCGATCACCGCCACCGGCTGGTCGCCCAACAGCGCAATGGTCTTGCATAGCAGCGTGGTCTTGCCAGAGCCGGGACTGCTGACCAGGTTCAGGGCAAAGATGCCGCGCTCTGTCAGCGCTTGCCGGTTCGCGCTGGCGTAGGCGTTGTTCTTGGCCAGAATATCTTGCTCGATCTGCACCCTGCGCGCGGGCGTAACGCCGGCGGCGTGGGAATGAGCAGCACCGTCAGCAAAGTCATGTTCATGTTCATGGGTAGCGTCAGGTGTGTGCGTGTGGGTATGCGTGTGCTGCGTACCGTCGGCATGGCCAGGTTCGTGCTCATGCAGGTGCGTAGGCCCGGGCGCAGCATGTTCGTCCGTATGCGCATGCGTATGGCTGTGCTGCACACCATCACCATGGGTATGAACATGCACGTGCACGTGGCCGTTCACTTGCGCACCCTCGATTTGAACCTCGCCTTCACCACATCCACAAGTCACACACATTGCCTGTCTCCTTCATGAATTCTTCAATATTGGCACCCATCGGTCATGCGACTTCGAGTTCCTTCACGCGCATCTCGGTGCCACCACTGACCTGCAACTGAAAACCCCCGCAGAGCGGACATTCACCAAACAGCTCGTGCATTGGCACCGTCTGGGCGCAAGCCATACACCAGCCCTGACCAGGCGTGGCGATGATTTCCAGTTTGGCACCGTCGGCGACACTATCGCGGGTGACGGCATCAAAGCAAAAGCGCATCGCCTCGGGCTCAACGCCGCTCAATTGCCCGATCTCCAGCCAGACCGTCGTCACCTTCTGGAACGGGTCTTTTTGCACAGCGTCTTCAATGACCTGTAGCACGCCTTCGGCCAGCGACATTTCGTGCATGTTGCCCCGCGCTACTGGTTGGTGCGCACGTAATCGGCCAGACGCTTGTCACGCGTGGCGATGTGGCGGCAGATAAAGTCGAACATTCCTTGCAATTTGCCATGAATCAGCGCGCTTCGGCCGGCTGCATGGTCAGCAGCCATGGCGCGCATTTGTATGAGCATCTGCGCGTGGTCTTCCTGATGTTCTTCATAGTCGTCATAACTTTTCATGCGCATCAGCAGTTCTTCGGACACAAAATGCGCCTCGCTATAAGCAATCAGCGCGTCAAGCTGGCGCCCCACCTCTGGGGCATCGGCGCCGCATTCCACTGCGTCACTGAGCGCCTGCAGCAAACCCAGTTGCTCGGCGTGTTCACGCTCGGTGACCTTATTGGCTTGCGCGTTGAACTGTGCAATCGATGTCATGCCTGTCTCCGTTGGCTAAGGGGTTACCCACACCTTCCTGATAGAACGTATGGTAATTGTGAACGCCAACTTAGCGCTTGCGCATCGATAAAAACCCGCGTCGTGACAGTTCTGCTGGCTTCTTTTCTGACGACAACGGGGTGGCATCTTTGTCAGGTAACGGCGCCAGCAGCCCCACCAGCGACGCGCGCGCGGTCAGCACTGCGTCTTGTTGGGTGGCAAATTGATGCATCGGCGAAAACAGTGAACAGCTCTGGTACTCGCCCACTTCGTCTTCTTGCCCGCCCAAAAACGCAAAGTCACCTGCCGGAAAGTGGACGAAGCGGCGCTTGTTGACCCCCACCGAAACCCATTCTTCAGCGCTGCCCGGCACCAGCATGAGGTTCATGCACCAGGGTGTGACGACGATGCCCAGCCAGTGCCCCTGCCAGCGCTGAAAATCGATCGCCTGCACCTGCAACGCAGGGTTGAGGATGGGCACATCGGCCATGCGTGTGTTCTGGATGCGAAAAAACGCCGCTTCTACATCGTCTTGCGGGTTATTGGCATGCACCCGCAGCGTCATGCCGTTCGGCCTTCAGCGTGGCCCCAGATGCGCGCGTCGTCGGGTTGCGTCAGCAGGTCTTGCATCAGCGCCAGCGCTTCTTGCGCACGCTCGGGCTCCACGCGTTCAAACGCAAAGCCACCCGCTTGAATCAGCACATAGTCGCCTACCTTGACCGGCTCGGTCATCAGCAGCAGGCTGACGCTGCGCCGCTCCCCAAAGCATTCGGTCACCGCCATGTCGTTACCGACTTCAATCACCAACGAGGGCGCGGCCAGGCACATCAGCAGCTTTCAGGCCAGTGCGACGCTGGACGCGGGTGCCAGTACATAACCACGCTGGCTTAATTCGCCGAGCGCCATGTCAGCCAACCTGGGTACAGCCGCTGTAATAGCGGGCGTCATCTCGGTGCCAAGTTCCAGCGACACCGGCTCCACCCCCAGCACCACAATCTCTTTGGGCAGGGCGCCGAGCAGTTCCAGGCTGGCCAGCACGTCGGGCAGTCCGATCTGGTGCGGCGAGAGCTTGTCGCGGAAAAATACCGGAATCTCGTCACCGGCAATTCTGACCAGCGTACCCGGCGCCGCACCGGTCAAGACCACGTCCAGCACCAGCAAAAAATCGACGTTGGACAGGTCTTCGATCATCTCCATGCCCGAGGTGCCGCCGTCGATCAGCGTCACATTCGCTGGAATGGCATAGGCGCGCTCCAGCGCCTCGACCGCGCGCACGCCCGCCGCCTCGTCAGTGAGGATGGTGTTGCCAATGCCCAAAACGACTGCATTCATGGATCAATACCGTTGCAAAAAAAGGGGCGACAGCACGCCGCCCCCGTGGATGGTAGCAAGACGCGGTTCAGACTGCCTTGACCGAAAACGCCGCGCCGCTCTTGGGGTCGGTCAGGTGGATGGCGCAGGCAATGCAGGGGTCAAACGAGTGGATGGTGCGCAGCACTTCCAAGGGTTTCTCGGCGTCAGCAATGGGCGTGTCCACCAGAGAAGCCTCATAGGGGCCGGCTTCGTCCTTGTCGTTGCGCGGGCAGGCGTTCCAGGTGGAAGGCACCACGCATTGGTAATTTTTGATCTTGCCGTTGTCAATAACGACCCAGTGCGACAGCGCGCCGCGCGGGGCTTCATGGAAACCCACGCCCGCAACCTCGTCCTTGGGAAACACCGGTTTGTTGAATGTGGCCATATCGCCCTTGCCCATGTTGGTCAGCAACGCGGTCCATTGATCGGCCAGCGTATCGACATTCACGCAGCAGGTAATGGCGCGTGCCGCGTGGCGGCCAATGGTGGAGTGCATTGCCTCCAGCCCGATCTTGGTTTTAGCCAAGGCGGAAACCGTTTCGAGCGCGGCGGTGGCGTATTGGGTGGTGGGCTTGTGGCCAGCGGCCAAACCGTTCAACACGCGCGCCAGTGGCCCAACCTGCGCCACCTGACCGTAGAAGGTGGGCGACTTGAGCCAGGAGTACTTGGCGTCATCCTTGAAGTCGGTGTAATTGGGCGTGGTTTCGCCCTTGAACGGGTGCAGTGCTTTACCCTCGGCGTAGTTGTACCAGGAGTGCTTGACCGATTCTTCCACGCCTTTCTTGAAGTAGTCGTCGTGGAAGCTGCTGATGGCCTTGCGCTTGCTCAAATCACCACCCGGGATAAAGCCGCCCGGGAAGGCAAACTGCGTGCCCTTGGTGTCCAGCGGAATGTCGGGCACCGACAAGTAATTGGTGATGCCCTTGCCAATCTGCGTCCACTCGGGATAGAACGCCCCCACGGCGGCCACGTCGATCAAATAGACATTTTTGACAAAGTCTGCCAGGTCGTCGATGTAGCCCTTGATGGCCATGAGCCGCTCTACCGTCAGCACCGCTTCAGAGTCGGTGGCCAGCGGGTTGGCCACACCACCCACCGCCACGTTCTGGATGTGCGGCGTTTTGGAGCCCAGAATCGCCACGATCTTGTTCGCCTTGCGCTGCACTTCCAGCGCTTGCAGGTAGTGCGCCACCGCCAGCAGGTTCACCTCGGGCGAGAGCTTCATGGCCGGGTGACCCCAGTAGCCGTTGGTAAAGATGCCCAGTTGCCCGCCGTTGACAAAGCCTTTCAGGCGCTCGTGCACCTTGCGCATTTCGTGCTTGCTGTTGAGATGCCAGCTGGACAGGCTCTCAGCCAGCGCTGACGTTTTGTCCGGGTCGGCCTTCAGCGCCGACACCACATCCACCCAGTCCAGTGCTGACAGATGATAAAAGTGCACAATGGCGTCATGCACCGCGTGCGCCGTGATGATGATGTTGCGGATGTACTGCGCGTTGAGCGGAATCTCCAGGTTCAACGCGTTTTCTACCGCCCGTACCGAGCAAATGGCATGCACCGTGGTGCAGACGCCGCAGATGCGCTGCGTGATGGTCCAGGCGTCGCGCGGGTCGCGTCCGAGCAGAATCAGCTCGACCCCACGCCACATCTGGCCGGACGACCATGCCTTGTTGACCTTGCCGTTGTTGATGTCCACATCGATGCGCAGATGCCCCTCGATGCGCGTGATGGGGTCGATGGTGATGCGTTGTGCCATGTCAATGTCTCCTGAAATTTATCCGAATAATTTGCGGGACAGACCGCAGTTACACGAAGTGAACCAGCTCTGTCCTCAACTGATTAGCTGGCTGCCATCTTGGGCTCGCGCGGCAGCACCGGGAAGCGGCGTGTGATGATGATATAGCCCAGCACCTCGATGGCGAACATGCCGGTAGTGACCATGATTTCGCCAAACGACGGAAAGTAGCTCCAGCCGGTGCCGGTGTGATGGCCGTAGCCAATGATGAAACCGTTCAGGCGCAGCAGGATGCCACCCAACATGATGGCGATACCAGCCAGGAACAGATTCGCCGGATTGCGCCGCGCCTGCGTGCTGCCGATCAGCACAAACGGCGCAAGAAAGGCCAGGTTTTCAACCCAGAACGACAACGCGACCCCGCTGAATTCAAATGCCGCACCCCAGGCACCGCGTACGGTGAGGTCGCCCACGCGCACCAGCATATAGACCGCCAGCACACCGAGCATGATCTTGGCCAGCGGATCGAGCAGATGGACCTCAATCGAGCGCCGGTACGCGCTTGAAGCCACGCACGACTCAAACAGCACCACACCGTAGCCAATGACGATGGCAGTCAGCAGGTAGATGGCTGGTTGCAGCGGGGTTTGCCACAACGGGTTGACCTGGCTGCCCATCACCACCAGCATGGTGCCCAGCGACGACTGGTGCATCATCGGCAGCAATACGCCCAGCGCGATAAAGAAGAACAGCAGTTTGTTGAGTTTTTGCCGCACGTCTTTCATACCGAGCTTTTCCAGGAACACGGGTGAGAACTCGATCCACATCACCACAATGTACGCGGTCACGCACACCGCCACTTCAAACATGACCGAGTTGGGGTTGGAATAACTGGGCCAGAAGATGTGCCAGAAGTTCCACCAACGCCCCAGATCGACAAAGATGCCGGTACCGGCCAGGGTGTAGCCAAACAAGCTGCCCAGCAAGGCCGGTCGCACCAGCGGATGGTACTGGCCCTTGTTGAAGATATACACCAGCAGCGCCACCGAAAACCCGCCGCAAGCCAGCGCCGAGCCGATCATCACATCGACCACCACCCAGATGCCCCAGGAGTAGCCGTCGTTGATGTTGGTGACACTGGCCAGACCGTTAACGAAACGCACCAGCAAGAAGGTGGCCATGATGGCGATCAAGACGCCACACACCAGCGTTGTGGCGTTGAACAGACTGCCGCCCAGCGGGGTGGGTGCCGCGTGTGAATGTTGGCTCATGATGTGTGCTCCCCAGAGTCGGCAGAGGTGTCGTCATCCTCTGGCTTGACGTTGCGTTTGGCGATAAAGCTTAGTGCCCCCAGCGCCACCACCGGCAACACCAGACCGCCATAGAGCGAATGCTGGATCGTCTCGGACGTCGCGGCCGATGAATGGGGTGGCAAATCTGGCAGGCCCATTTTCTGGAAATTGACCGCCGAGAGTTTCAGCACCTGTGTGCCACCGTACTCGGTTTCACCATACACGTGGTTGATGTAATTGCCCACCGGGGCCTCATAACTTTGATCCGGACCGCCGATCTTGCCGCGCGGGTAGGTGGTGAGCGTGCCGGGCTTGAGGGCAATGCGCCGCTTGGCCTCGGCCAGCAGGTCAGACGTTTTGCCGTACAGCGTGGCACCGGTCGGGCAGACTTCGGCACACGCCGAGTAGTGGCCGTCTGCATAGCGGTGACGGCACAGCTCGCACTTGCCGATCTTGCCCGTGGGCGAGTCGTACTGGTACTTGGGGATGCCAAAGGGGCACGCCACCACGCAGTAACGGCAGCCGACACAAATGTCAGGGTCATAAGCCACGATGCCCGTGACCGGGTCTTTGGTCATGGCAGAGACCGGGCAGGCCGACACGCACGACGGGTCAGCGCAGTGCATGCACGAGGTCTTCATGAAGGCAAAGCCGTTTTCTTCGGCGTCTTTGGTCTGCATGCTGCCGCTGCGGTACATCTTGATGATGTTGAAGGTGTAGCCCGAGGTGTCCAGCGGCGTGTCCCACAACTGGTCTTCGGTGGAAAACTCGGCCGGGTTGTTGTTGGCCGCCTTGCACGCGGCCACGCACGCCTTGCAGCCCACGCACAGCGTGGAGTCGTACAGCAGGCCCAGGCCCTCGGCCGGGCGGGTGTGGGTTTCACGCGCGCAGGCCGGCCCGCTGGCAGTAGCCCCCGCCAGCGCGGCACCGCCCGCCAGCACCCCTTTAAGAAAATGACGACGCGAGTCCATGATCAGGCCTCGGTCTTGGTGGCCGCGGGTTGGTCGGCTTTGGCTTCTTCGGCCTGTTGCAGCGCATGCGACTTGCCCAGGTTGCGTGCCAGCATGGTGGCACCGCCTGCTGCTGCACCAGCCAGGGCGGCCAGCGCCGCAGCGGCGGCAAAACTGGCGCCCTTGCCGTTTTCTTCGACGATGCGCGGGTATTGCTGTGGCGGCGATACATTGGCCAGCTTGGCCACCATGTGGATCGGCTTGGTAAAGCCCACGCCTTTTTCGGTGCAGCCAATGCAGGGGTGGCCGCAGCCGACCGGCCAGTTGTTTTCACCCGCGTCGCCAAAGCCGATGGTCGAGCAGTTGGCGTAGGTTTCCGGTCCCTTGCAGCCCAGCTTGTACAGGCAATAGCCCTGGCGGTGACCGGCGTCGCCAAACTCCATGGCAAAACGACCGGCGTCGAAGTGGGCGCGGCGCTCGCAGTGTTCATGGATCAGGCGCGAATAGGCAAATTTGGGTCGTCCGAGCTGGTCCACGTCGGGCAGTTTGCCAAAGGTCAAGAAGTGCACCACGGTGGCCAAAAAGTTGTACGGGTTGGGCGGACAACCGGGAATGGTGACCACCGGCTTGCCCAGCACCTCACCCACGCTGGACGCACCGCTGGGGTTGCCGCCTGACGATGGCATACCGCCCCAAGAGGCGCATGAGCCAATGGCAATGACCGCCGCCGCGTCAGCCGCGCATTCCTTGAGCAGATCGATCGCGGTGTGGCCACCGATCTTGCAGTAAATGCCGTTGTCTTTGATGGGGATGGCGCCTTCAACCACCAGCACGTATTTGCCTTTGTGCGCCTTCATGGCGGCTTTGCGCGCCGCCTCGGCCTGGTGACCGGCGGCGGCCATGAGCGTCTCGTGGTAGTCCAGCGAGATCACGTCCAGAATCAGTTTTTCCAGCGTCGGGTGTTCGGCGCGCAGCAGCGACTCGGAGCAGCCGGTGCATTCCTGAAAATGCAGCCAGATCACACTCGGGCGCTGGGCTGATTCGATCGCCTTGGCCACCGCAGCGTCGGCCCCCTTGGCCAGCCCCATGGTGGCGGCCAGCGTGGCGCAGAACTGCAAATAATCTCGGCGCGACATGCCCAAACGGTTTTCTATACCGGTGGACAGTTTGTGCCCAAGCTCAAAAATTTCACTGATGTTGCCCATGGTGTCTCCTCAAGATGTTGCGACCGATGCCGGTGGCAGTCAGTCAGATATTGCAATTTGCGGGCCAGTCTGTTTTGGGGTGGTTTCAGTTCTTTTGTTTCGGGTTTACCCTTGATTCAAGTCATTTATCAGCCACCACAGGTTACTTGATATGCATATCAATAGCCACCCCGAATGACGAATTGGCCCCGTCATTCCCGCAGACATCCCCGTCATTCCCGCGCAGGCGGGAATCCAGGGTTTGCTGAGATGTTGGATTCCCGCCTGCACGGAAATGACGAAGCTCGGCGTTTTTCGCGTTAAACTTTGCGCATCAAAACATGCGCATTCAAGGTTGCTATGCCCGCTGCTCAAACTATTTCACTTCAACGCAACGCCCGGGTTCGTCAGCCGATCAAACGGGCCACCAATTTGAGCCTGAGTGCCGATGTGCTCGAAGCGGCCAAGGCGCTTGAACTTAATATCTCGCAGGTATGTGACACCTACTTGCGCGAACTGGTGACGCAAGAGCAGACACGGCGCTGGCGCGGTGATTACGCTGATTTCATTGCGACCTATAACGCCACGATAGAGTCTGAAGGTCTGCCGCTGGATCAATGGAGGTCTTTCTGATGGCGCGTTTTGATGTGTATCCCAACCCGGGTGCGCACGCCAGCACCACGCCGTATTTGCTTGATGTCCAAAGTGATTTGCTCGACGTACTGGACAGTCGCATGGTGATTCCGTTGCGCCGCATGGATCATTTTGCAAATGTCAAACTCCCGACCCGGTTGACGCCAGTGCTCAACATTCTGGGGCAGGATTACTTGCTGGAGACGCCAAAAATGGGTGCCGTACCCCAGCGTATTTTGAAAAGCTGCGTTGCATCAGTCGGCGTTGACCAAGCGCGCATTACCGGTGCATTGGACTTTTTGTTTCAGGGCTATTGAGCGCCACCATGGAACGCATCACCATCTCGATCGACGAGGCGCTGGCCCATGAGTTTGACCAGTTGATTGCCAAGCAGGGTTACAAAAACCGCTCGGAGGCGGTGCGCGACCTGTTGCGCTCGCATCTGGAAGAACAGCATCAGGCCAGCGATCAACTCGGCCATTGCGTGGCCAACCTGAGCTATGTCTATAACCACCATGAGCGCGATCTGGCCGAACGCCTGACCGCCTTGCAGCACGACCAGCATGACTTGACGCTGGCCACCCTGCACGCCCACCTGGACCACGACAACTGCATTGAAAGCGTGCTGCTGCGCGGCAACACCGCCGTGGTGCGCGACTTTGCCAACACCCTGATGGCCGAGCGCGGCGTACGCCACGGACAGCTCAATGTGGTGTCGGTGGAGATCGGTGACAGTCACAACCATGCGCACCAGCATCCACAGCCTGATGACCCTGTGCACATGCTCAGCCCGGATCAGTCTGGGCACGCGCATATTCACCTCAAACCCAAAAATTAAAACATTTCGTCGGTGCGCTTGCGCACGGAATTCTGCGCCCCCGCGTTAAAAAATGGGGCATGCACCTCGCTCGTTTTATAAAGTGGATGCTTGGCATTTTGCTGGCCTTGCTCTTGCTGACTAGCGTCACGGTAGCCATGCTGGGCTGGAACTGGTTGCGCGCGCCCATCGAGCGCATGGCATTTGTGCAAACCGGCCGCACGCTGATCATCGGCGGCGATCTTGAGTTGCACTGGGGCTGGCCCAGGCCGCGCATTCAGGCCAAAAAGGTCAGTTTTGCCAACCCTCCATGGGCCTTGCACCCACAACTGGTGAGCGCTGATGCGGTGATATTTTCAATCCACGTGCCGCAGTTATTCAATCAAAAATGGGAGTTGTCAGACCTCCACCTGACGCGGCCGGTAGTGCAGTTGGAACGGGGGCCACAAGGCCAGAAAAGCTGGCTGCTTGACCGCCAGCAACACGATGAGAGCGCCCGCGTAGAGATTGACCGTCTCACGCTGGATCAGGGCATCATTGGCTACGACGACGCCTCAAGCCACACCAGCATCCGCAGCGAACTTTCCACCGTGCCTGCGCCAACGGGCAGGGCGGGTGACACCGACGTGAATTTCAGCGCGCAGGGGCAATTCAAAGGTCTGCCGTTTAAGGCACGGGGCAGCGGTGACACTGTTTTGGCGATCCGTGAGGAGTCTGTGCCGTATGGCCTGAGGGTCGATGCCACGGTCGGGCGCACCCGCATTCTGGCCACCGGCCACGTCACCAGCTTGGTCAAGCTCACTGCAGTTGACATGCAACTGACCCTCAGTGGCGACAACCTGAAGCAGCTTTACACCCTGACCGGCATCGCCATGCCGGCCACGCGCGACTATGTGATGCAGGGGCACTTGGTGCGCCAGGCCGACACGCTGCGCTATGACCCATTTACCGGTCGTATGGGCAGCAGCGACATCGGCGGGTGGGTGCAGGTTAAAACCGGGGGCAAAAAACCGGTACTGACAGCAGACCTGGTGTCCACCCGGCTCACGCTTGAAGACCTTGGGCCGGTCATCGGTGCACGCGTGGGCCAAGTCCAAAGCGCCAAAAATGCCGCGGCACGCGCCGGGCCGGTAGCCGGCGCCACCCCACGAACCAAGCGTGTGCTGCCAGACTTGCCCTTCAACGCTGAGCAATGGCGCAGTGTGGATGCCGAGGTCAATTTCAGCGCCAAGGCCATTCGCCGCGCCGCTGCCGCACCCATTCAGGCGCTGACCACCCACATCAGCCTGAAAGATTCGGTCCTCAAGCTTGACCCACTTCAGTTTGCCTTTGGTAGCGGGCAAATCAATGCAGAGGTTACGCTCGATGGCCGTCACAACCCGATTCAAAGTCATGCCCACGTGCAAGCCCAACGTCTGGCGTTGTCGCAATGGTTGCCGGCCAATAAAGGTGACACAGCCATGACCAGTCTGCTCGGTGGCCAAATCACCTTAGCGGGCAGTGGCAATTCAGTGGGCAGCATGCTGGCGGGTGCCAATGGCAGCGTCCGGCTGCTGGCCTCTGGTGGCCAAATCAGCCAGATGTTGATGGAAAAAACCGGGCTGCACCTATGGGAAATGTTTCGGCTCGCTCTGACCGGTGACAAGCAGATCAAACTGCGCTGCGCGGTGGCCAACTTTGATGTCAAAGCGGGCCAAATGCAGGCCAACACCTTGCTGCTGGACACCCAGGTGACCACCCTGCTGGGCCGTGGCGCCATCGACTTGGCGCAGGAAAAATTTGACCTGACCATCACTCCAAAAACCAAAAATACCAGCCCACTGGCCCTGCACAGCCCGATTCATGTGGGCGGCAATTTTGTGAAGCCCATCATCGCAGTTGACCGGGGCCGCGTGGCCGCGCGCGCGCTGGGCTCCGTGGTGCTTGGCATCGTCAATCCGCTGCTGATGCTGATTCCCCTGATTGACGCAGGCCCCGGCATCGACAGTGGTTGCGCAAAATGGCTGAAAAGTCAACCATGATCACGAGCCAACACCCCCGCTGGGTTTGGCCACTGCTGTTGGCCCTGGGCATGGCAGGCTGTGCCAGCTTGCCCGATACCGACGCACTGATCGAGCGGCACAGTGCCCAGGCGGCCAGATTCGAGTCCGCCAGCGGCCTGTTGTCACGCCAACGCAGTGCTGCTATCGTGACCGAGCTCAAGCGTAAATCGGGCGACATTGACATTTTGGACAAGCAACTGGCGCTGGAGCAAAGCATCAGCGACAGGCCGCTCATCGTGGGCAACAAGGTGGCCCTGCTGCAAGACGGTGTCGCCACCTACGCGGCCATGGTGGCTGCTATTCGTCAGGCCAAAGACCACATCAACCTGGAGTCGTACATCATCGAGGACGATGCCGTGGGTCGTGAATTTGCCGAGCTGCTGCTGCAAGCCCAGGCACGGGGCGTGCAGGTCAACCTGATGTACGACAGCGTCGGCTGCCTCGGCACCCCGCGGGCTTTTTTTGAACGGCTGGCACAAGCCGGGGTGGCCGTGCTGGAGTTCAACCCGGTCAACCCCCTGCTAGCCAAAGGTGAGTGGCTGCTCAACAACCGTGATCATCGCAAGATGCTGCTGGTCGATGGCCGACTGATCATTCTGGGCGGCATCAATATCAGCAGCGTCTATGCCAGTGGCTCCGTGCTGCTACGCGCCAAGCCGGCTAAGCGTATCCCCGCAGCCTGGCGCGACACCGACCTGCAAATTGAAGGCCCGGTCGTGGCTGAATTTCAGCAACTGTTTTTGCAAAGCTGGGACAAGCAGCACGGCCCCAAGTTGGCAGCCAAAGCCTACTTTGCGCCGTTGATGCCGATGGGCAAAGACATTGTGCGGGCGATTGGCAGCACGCCAGACGACCCCTACAGCCTGATTTACCTGACTCTGATCTCGGCCATTGGCAATGCTGAGAAGCAGATCCACCTGACCAACGCCTACTTTGTCCCTGACCCACAGTTGCTGCAGGCACTCACCGCTGCCACTGCGCGTGGTGTGCAAGTCAAACTGATTCTGCCCAGCCACTCTGACTCAGCACTGGTGTTCCACGCCGGGCGTGCCCACTACGCCACCTTGCTGGCGGCTGGCGTGCAGATTTTTGAGCGCCAGGGTGCGTTGCTGCACGCCAAAACAGCAGTGATCGATGGCGTGTGGTCCACGGTAGGCTCCACTAACCTTGACTGGCGAAGTTTTCTGGACAACGACGAGGTCAATGCTGTGGTATTGGGCCGTGACTTTGCAGCCCAAATGCAGCGCATGTTTGATAACGACCTGGCTGCCTCGCAACAGATTGACCCGCAGGCATGGGCCGATCGGCCCCTGCAATTCAAGTTTCGGGAATGGCTGGCGCAGTTCTGGCAAAACCTGCTCTAAGCCGACCAACTTGTTCGCAGGGTGCGCTACAGCACAGATCAGCGCCCGATGAACAACGATAGTCAACGCTTGTTCAACGATTAACCTACTGGAGAATGTTTGATGAGAAACCCCCTTGGCCTGCGCATTGCGACCACCACCCTGGCGGGTGTCATGGTCATTAGCATGGTTGCCTGCGGCAAAACCGACGAGCCCGTAAGCCCACCCGTGCCAGCCACCACTGTAGGCACAGAAATTGACGATACCGTGACCACCGCTCGTGTCAAAAAAGCATTGGTTGAAGATGCTGAAATCAAGAGCTTTGACTTCAAGGTCGAAACCCGCAAAGGCGAAGTCATGCTCAGCGGCTTTGTCGATAACCAGCGTCAAATCGACCGAGCCCTGGAAGTCACCCGTGGCATAGAAGGCGTCGCCAAAGTGGACCACAACCTGGTTGTCAAAAAATAGCCCGGCCGCTCATACCTATTTAGTGCCTGGCAGAAACCCCTATTTTTTGGTCAACCTGGGCAGCAATTTCGATTCATTCACCGGATGCTCGGATGTTCGTCCGATCGCGCCCAAGCTTGTTCCCAGAACCTATCCGTTCTGTATACAAAAAGAGAGGCTTAGCGGGCTTTTTCTACGCTGCGCGCTTGATTGCTATGTCCAGGTCTGCATATCTGCATTGGCGCTGTGCGCGCTCAATGTCATGCTGCCACAAGTTGGCTCCGATGCGGTGAATGTTGCGTGTCACAACAGCCAGTGCCCTGTTTCTGGCCACCTCTGCGACGCGAAGATTGGGCTGAAAAGCGCTCTGCACGCGCAGCATCCAGCACTTGGGCTGCACATGTCACCAGCGAATCAGCCGGCGTGGCATTGGCCAACCATGGGTTGGGCTGGATAAACCAGGCCGCAACTTCCCAATCGTTGTGGACCACCACCAGCTCGGCCAGCACAGTGCTCAAGCCGGACCTCAGTGCCATGCCAGTGGGGTGGAATTGAAACAGAGGCATCCAGATTTTCGACTGCCACTCAATGCTGATGACCTCGCGCTTGACCAGCCAGGCGGCCAACAATGAATAGTCGTTAACTCCCCGGTGCTTGAATCTCGCTGCGACCTCCGGTGCCCGCGCGAGACCACCGCTGCACCGAAAGCCATTGAGCAAATCCACAAACTGGTTGTTTCGCACACGTTCCAGTTCCATCTGGCTGGCATAACTTTGCGCTTCGGGTTCGGAAATAGTGACCCAATTGTTGGGTGACAGCTCAGACCTCGATTTGACGGCGATTTGCATGACTTCTTCTCTGTAAAAACCTGACGGTAATCGCAGCACGTTGGTGTGATCTGTACGCTGACGAACCCACCTAGAAAAAGATTCCGGCCGGAGTTTGCAAAGCGGCTTGTACAGCCATGAGTTCCAGCTACGTTTGCCAGCGTACAGATCAGCGTGCCTGATCCAAAGAAAATTTCAATTGACAGGTTGCCCTTGCGGCAGGCACTCAAGTTTCGCCCGCAAGGGTCTTCAAGAGGTTATTCATGACAAACTGGGTCTTTACCGGCTGAGCACGCTGATGATGTCTCTGGCGCACCGCACCGTTGTCTTGTGCGGTACAAAAGATTTACAGTGCGTCTACGAGTTGTGTCGCACCGCCTATTTTGACGACTATGCGCTGTTTTGGCCCATGACCAATGACACACAGCGCCTGCCCATGGCGGTGACGCATGCGCTGCGCGACCTGGATCGCTCAAAGTGTGGCGTGCCAGCTGCGGAAATGGCGCGCTAGGTGCGCCGAATTGCTGAGCTGGAAGGTCTGCTGGAGCGTAAACTTGAACTGGGCAAAACCAACGCCGTTAGGATGCAGCAAGAGATCAGCAAACTCACGGCCTATGACGCCGGGCAGCAACTTCGCACGCTGGGTGATGCGGTGCAACCCATGGGGCAATGGATCGATGACCTGAAACAGCAGTTGGCTCCCCATCGCCAGTCGCTGGCGACTTTGCAGACCCTGGCCCAAAATTTTCGACCCCTGGTTCTGATGGTGGACGACGAAGAGTTTCAGCAGATATTGGCCGAAGAGCTGCTGCGAGAGGCCCCGTATGAGCTGATCTTTGCCAGCAACGGTGCGCAGGCGCTGGGTGTTTTGCGGAACAGGCGGCCCGCTTTGATCCTGATGGACATGATGATGCCCGAGATGATCGGGCTGGAGACCTTGCGCAGGCTCAAGGCCTCTGACCTGTTGACCGACATTCCGGTGATGATGGTCACCGGTCAGAGCGACAAGGCGCTGGTGGTGGAATGCCTCAAAGCCGGGGCGGTGGACTTTATGGTGAAACCGCTGGAGGGTGAGGTTTTGCTGAAAAAAGTGGAGCGCTTTCTGGCCAAATGACGGCAACCTTTTACGAATCATCCCCTAAGCGGCCAGCGGCTCTCTGGGTTTGACATTCTTTTCAATCTCTTGACCCACTGCTGCCATCGCCACTTTGACGTCGTAGCTGCTTTGCAGGCTCATCCAAAAATCGGGTGAGGTGCCAAAAAATCGGGCAAGACGCAGCGCGGTGTCGGCACTGATGCCGCGTTGCTCACTCAAAATCGCTGTGATCCGGTTGGCGGGTACGTCCAGCGACTTTGAGAAGGCGTTGGCAGAAAGATGGAGTTCTTCCAGCTCACCTTTAAGGATTTCGCCGGGGTGGATTGCGCGCATTGCGTTAGCCATGTTCATCTCCGTTAATGGTAATCAACGATTTCCACGTCGTAAGCATCAGCATCTATCCACTCAAAACATACGCGCCACTGTGGGTTGACGCGAATGCTGCATTGCCCGACACGATCGCCACCCAAGGCTTCAAAGTGGTTGCTCGGCAACGACATCAGATCGTTGATGGTTTTGGCGTTGTCGAGAATTTCAAGCCGCCGCTCTGCTTGGGCAGCGCAGGATTCAAATTTTCTGACTCGCTTTCCTTGGTAAAGGGCTTGCGTATGCTTGCAGCGGAAAGACTTGATCATGGCTTGAATGTAAATATTTTTACGTTGTACGTCAAGCGGATAATAATTTTGATTAAACGATCAGGGTTGCACACCTACACCTCTATCTTGTACCCCTGCTCGTTAAAAACGCGCAAGCAGGCATCCACCACCTCGGGGTCATAGGCACTACCCCGGCGTGTGGTGATTTCATTCAAAGCCATGTCAATGCCCAATGCCGGTCGATAGGGCCGATACGAGGCCATGGCCTCCACCACATCGGCCACCATCAAAATTTTGGCCTCCAGCAAGATGGCATCAGCCTTCAAGCCCTGGGGATAGCCCGAGCCGTCGATGCGCTCATGGTGCTGCAAAATTATTTGTGCAATCGGCCACGGAAAGTCAACATCTTTCAGAATATTGAAGCCGGTTTGCGCGTGTTCTTTGATGAGGTTAAATTCATTCACGCTCAAACGCACGGGTTTGGAAAGTATTTCGGCGGGGCAGGCGATTTTGCCGAGGTCATGAATCGTTGCAGCCAGATGCAAGCCATGAATGCGCTCCTTTGCGAGTCCCATTTCTGTGGCAATGCGTACACAGATGTTGGCTACCCGCCGCTGGTGTCCGCCGGTATAGGCGTCCCGCATATCAACTGCACTGGCAACCACCTGAATGGTCTTTTCCAAGCTGATGCGCAGGTCTTCCTGGTATTTCAACTTGGCCTGGGCGGTGCGGATGGTCGTGATACCAAATGCCAAGTCTGACGCAAATTCTTCCAGTAGTTTGCGCTCGGCTGTTGACCAGTTGGTGCGCACCGCGCTGTACAGGGTCAGACAGGCCAAGACTCCTCCGGTCGGCTGAAAGGGAAGGGCAATGCTGGAATTGAAACCACGTTTTAGGGCCTCTGTCCGCCAACTTGCCATGCTGGGGTCGGTGGCGATGTCGTCAAGAAACTGAACCTGACCCGTACGCAGCGCACGCCCGGTTGGGCCGCTGCCAGAATCGTTGTCAGCCCAGGATATTTCTACGCTGTCCAGATACCCGTCGTCATGGCCATACCGTGCGATCGGGTGAACACGTCTATCTGGCGCGCTGTCAGTGGTGCCAACCCATGCCATCAGGTAGTTGCCAGTCTCTACCGCAATACGACAATATTCTGTTCGCAGGGCAACCTCGCTGGAGGCACCCAGCAGCGCGACACTGCTTTCGCTGAGCACTTTGAGCGAGCGCGCCGTGAGCTTGAGCGCCATTTCGGCCGCATGACGCTTGGTGTTGTCGCGGATGTTGCACTGAATGACGTTGACGCCATCGCAGTCGTACGCGTTGCTGACAAATTCAACGGATATGCGCTGCCCGGTTTTGGTGACCAGTGGCAGATCGTCGTAGCGTATGTAGCGCTTGGCTTGCAGCTCGGCAAACGCATCCATATTGAGAAACTTATCTTTAAAGGCTCCAATTTCCCACAGCTTTTTGCCCAGAAATTCGACATGGGTGTAGCCCAGCAATTCAATCAGGAAAGGGTTGACATCGTCAATCTGGGCGGTCTTGGCGTTCAGGATCAGGATGCCGTCTTGCGCCGATTCAAACAGACGACGGTAACGCGCCTCTGAGATGCGCAAAGCCGCCTCGGTGCTGGACAAATGAAGCGTGCTGGTTTTTTTCATGGTGTCAAGTAAATGCAGTCAAATAGGCCCCACCATAGGCCAAGCGGTCGTTTGCCTCGGTGCGCTGCCCGACAGACCCAGCATGAACAGGCGCAAACCCATATCAGTATCGCAAGACGGCACGCAGCCTCAGCGATGGCCCTAAGCCCGTTCTCACAGGACGACATACCGTCTACCTTGATGCCGCTTTAAACAGTATTCGTCTCGTGACAATTTAGCGTAAGTCAACTACTGCGTTCGCCAGCGCACCGACCAGGCGCTGGTGCATGCCGATACTGACCTTTTGCAACCCCGCAAGCCGATGACCTTGAAGGCCAGCCGGTTGGAGAATAGACATGCACAAACCCCTTACACCACGCCACGTCTGGCGCACCGCAGCTCAAAGCGACATCGCAACCTTTTTTCGTGCAGATTTGATTACCTTAGAGAACCACCTCAACGCCTGCCCACAAATCCATCGGCATCTCTTGACCCTGCAGGGTGTAAGTGTCTCCATTCACGGATTTGTGGCCACCCGCCTGGTCACCACGCTGATGGTCATTGCGGGGCTGATGGGGCTGGGCTATTGGATGCTTTAACGCGCACGGTTTGGCCCACATTACGCGCCCTCTTGCCCGGCGCACCGGCTGCGTTTTGCCAGATGCTGGACCCCGCACAGGGGTTGCTTCAGCGCCCCATTCGTTCCGAGATATTTGGTCCCCAGCGGTTTGCCCAGCATGGCCGTAGCTTGGGTGAGACGCATCGCGCCACGCGTACCTCGTCTGGGGGTGCCAATTTCTTTCCCCGCCTTCAGACTAATCTGAAAGCCCTGCGCGTGGCACACCACTACATCGGTGTGCAGGCCAACTCCGGCTATGACATCAGTCCCGCCGCCGAGTGGTTGCTGGATAACGCGCACCTGATTGAAGCCCAGCTTGCCGAAATTGATGCTGGACTGCCGCGCAGCTACTTTTCTGCGTTGCCCAAACTGATCGACGAACCCTTGGCTGGCCTGCCACGCGTCTATGGCGTAGCGTGGGCATTTGTGGCGCACACCGACGGGGCTTTTGATGAGGTCATGCTGGCGCATTTTTTATGTGCTTACCAAGAGGTGTGCGATCTCAACTTGAGTGAGATGTGGGCCTTGCCAACCACCTTGCGGGTGGTGCTGATTGAAAACCTGCGCCGCTTGGCAGAGCAAGTGGCGGCCAACAAGGCAGCGCGCGAAGCGGCCAATCTGTTTTTTGACCAGCTTGACAACACTGACATTGCATCCGCTACGGCCTTACTGAAGGTGCTCAACGCACGGGGCGTTGGGCGGGTATTTTTGGTCCAATTGGCCTTGCGTTTGCAAGACCTCAGACTCATTGAGCCATCGCCGGTGCAAATTGAGTTTCAGGCCTGGCTAAAGCTGGCCTTGCCTGATCTGTCTGCCATGCAACTGCAGCAGGGTGCAGATCAGGCCGCTGACAACCTGAGTGTCAGCAATGCCATCACCTCCTTGCGTGCCATTGGCGATGCAGATTGGCCCGACATCATTGCCCGCACCAGCACCCTGATGCGCCTGATGCTGACCTCACCCGTCTTCAAGGCTGAGGCCAACCTGACGCGGGACCAGACACTGCACGCCATCGAAAAGCTGGCTCTGCGCTGTGCCCGCTCTGAGCTGACGGTGGCCCGCACTCTGCTGGGGTTGATGCAAGCACCTGAAGCGGACCAAGGCGCTGGCTCGGTGCCCGCTTACTGGCTGCAGGGTCGTGGCAAGCCCGCCTTGTGGAATGCTTTGGGCCTATCCGGTCGCGGCGTGCTGACAAGGCAATTTCTGACCCGCCATCTGCTTTTACCGGTGTATTTGGGGGCGATAGTGAGCGCCTTGAGTGTGCTGGTTTGGCAGTTGCTTGAGCGCAGCGAATCATCTTCAGGTATCACCCTGCTGGTGCTGCTGCTGGTGCTGCTGCCCGCCTCTGAGGCGGTCATTGCGGTCATACATCGCCTGATCAGTGAGTCGGTTCGCCCCCAACTCTTGGCGCGTCTGGCTCTGCGCACGGGCATTCCGCAGGAACACCGGGTGCTGGTGGTGATGCCCTGCATGCTCACCAGCGCTGTGTCAACCTTGGGGCTGGTCAACCGGTTGGCACTGCACTATCTGGCCAACCCCGAGCCGCAGGCCCAGTTTGCCTTGCTGAGCGATTGGGCCGATGCCCCCAACGCCTTTGCCGACACCGATGACGCGCTGCTGGCACAGGCCACACAAGGCATCATGGCGCTCAACGCCCTCTACCCGAGACGCGAAGACGAGACGAGCCCTCGACCACGCTTTATCGTCTTGCACCGGCCACGTCATTACAGCGCGTCGGAGCAATGCTGGATTGGTTGGGAGCGCAAACGCGGCAAATTGGAACGCCTGGTTGGTGCTTTGGCCACAGGTTGCAGTGACGCATTTTTTGACCTGGGTGAAGTCAGCACCCTTGAGCCCAACACGCCGTACATCGTTACCCTCGACAGCGACACCCAATTGCCGCCAGGCCGGCTGCGTGAATTGGTGGGCGTAGCCGCACATCCTGATAACCTGCCCCGTCTGGCGGCTGATGGCCGCAGTGTGGTGGGCGGCTACGGCATCTTGCAGCCGCGCGTGGCCACACCGCTGCCGTCGGTCAAAGAGTTCACGTTGTACCACTGGCTGTTTGCCGGCCAGTGCGGTATTGACCCCTACAGCGCCGCCAGTTCCGAAATTTATCAGGATGTTTTTTCTGAAGGCACGTTTACCGGCAAGGGGCTGCTTCATGTGCGTGCCATGCACGCAGTGCTCTCTAACCGCTTGCCGCAAGACCAGGTGCTGAGTCACGATTTGCTGGAAGGCTCGATGGTGCGCTGTGCGGCGGTGAGCGACCTGGCCGTGGTGGAGGACGAGCCCTTTCATGCCGACGTGGCGGCCGCGCGCATCCATCGCTGGATCCGCGGCGACTGGCAACTGCTGCCTTTCATTGGGGCACCCACGGCCTACAGCCTCAAACCCATTCACTTATGGAAGATGATCGATAACCTGCGGCGCTCGCTGGTGGCTCCTGTTTCTTTGGCCTTGCTGTTGTGCGCCCTGATGGGCTGGGTGCTGTCCCCCTCGGTGGCACTGGCGCTGGTGTTGACGGCCTTTACGGCCGGACCGCTGATGGGTGCTGTGGTGGGGCTGGCCCCCAGTCGTGACAGTCTGGCCAAGGCGCACTTTTACCGCGCGGCCCTGATCGACCTGGCCCGTGCACTGTGTGGTGGCATGTGGCAACTCGTCCAGTTGTTGCAGCAATCCCTGTTGGCACTGGATGCGATCGGCCGGGCGCTTTACCGCATGACCTTCACCCATCGCCACCTGCTGCAATGGACCACTGCAGCTACCGCCCAGGCGCAGGCCAAGACCGGGCTGGCAGGCATCCTGCGGCAACACCGCAAAGAGCCAGCTGTGGCGCTGCTTTTGCTCGGACTCCTGCTGTGGGGCCAGTCACCTTTTCCTTTTACGGCGGCCACCCTGTGCTTGGTGTGGGCCATGGCACCGCTGGCCACCTGGTGGGTCAGCCGGGTTTGCGCGGTCGATGACGATGCTTCCTTGACGCAACCTGATCAGTGCTATCTGGCGGGCATTGCGCGTGACACCTGGCGTTTGTTCGAAAACTGTGTCAGCGCCCAAGACCGTTACTTGCCTCCTGATAACCTGCAGACCACACCCCACGACATGTTGGCGCATCGCACCTCGCCCACCAACATTGGCCTGTACTTGCTCAGCGTGGCATGCGCGCGGCAGTTCGGCTGGATTGGCACACTTGACATGCTCGGCCGACTAGAGGCTACGTTGGCGAGCTTGCTGACATTGCAACGCCACCGCGGGCACTTCTTGAACTGGTATGACACCCAAACGGGTGAACCCCTGTTGCCCCTGTATGTGTCAACCGTGGACAGTGGCAACCTCAGTGGCCATTTGTTGGCCGTGGCCCAGGCCTGCCGCGAACTGGCGCTGGCACCGCTGGAAGAGGGAGCCGGGTTGCATGCCATTGACCAGGCCAGACAACGGCTGCTTGTTCCGCTGGCCGTGCGGCACACGCTGACCGCGCTGCAACGCGCCGAGCTGCGCTGGTTGTTGGCAGACTACCGCAACACCGTGCGCTCATTTAAGCTGGACGCACCGGCACGGTTTGCGGCCACTCAAGGCGATCTTGCCATTCAACATCGCTTGAATGCGCTGGCCGTGGCGCTGGAGCAGCTGGCCTGGCAGAGCGACTTCAGCTTTTTGTACAGCCACCGGCGCCATCTGTTCCACATTGGTTACCGGGTGGCCGAGCACCAGCGCGATGTCGGCTTTTATGACCTGCTGGCTTCCGAGTCGCGCCTGACCAGTTTGCTGGCGATTGCCAAGGGCGATGTGCCGGTGCGCCACTGGAGCGCCTTGGGTCGCCCCTTTTTTGCAGCAGGCCCGCTGGCCGGCCTGCGTTCGTGGACTGGCTCGATGTTTGAGTACTTGATGCCAGGCATGGTGCTGGACGAACCCTATGACAGCGTGTTGCATGAAGCCTGCCACGCCGCCCTGCGCGAGCAAACGGGCTTTGCCAAAGCGCAAGGTTTGCCCTGGGGCGTTTCAGAGTCGGCCTATGCGGCCAGCGATTTCACCCTGGCGTACCAATACGCACCGCATGGTGTACCTAGGCTGGCATTGCGGCGCACACCCGCTGATGAGCTGGTGGTAGCCCCCTATGCCACGGCGCTGGCGGCCCAAATCGCACCGCAAGCAGCCAGCGCTAACTTTCAGGCGCTGCAAGCACTGGGCGCGCGCGCACACTTCGGGTTTATTGAAGCGCTGGACTACTCCACTGCGGGCCGCGTGGGCAGCGAGGCTTTTACGCTGGTTGACACTTACATGGCGCACCACCAGGGCATGAGCATCGTGGCCCTGGCCAATGTGCTGCTCGGTGGTGCAGCCAAGCGCTGGGGCATGGCCAATCCCCATCTACAGGCGGTGTCTTCCTTGCTGCACGAACGTGTGCCGCGCGACATACCGCTGCTGCCGGTGCCGCCAACGGCCTATCAGGCACCCGCCCAGCGCAGGCGCGCGCCTGGGTTTTTGCGTGAGGTTACCCCCGGTGCAGCGGCCATTGAGCCCACGCATATTCTGTCAAACGGTCGCTACAGTGTTTTGTTGCGTGCCAACGGGGCGGGTAGCAGTCGCTGGGGCCGCACCGGCATCAACCGCTGGCGCGATGATGCTCTGATGGATGCCTATGGCAGCTTTTTTAACCTGACGTGGACTGGCCAGCCCCAGCCGTATTCCATCACCCAGCATCCCATCCCCGACCCTAGAGCGGACTACCAAAGTGTGTTTCATGCCGACCGCGTGTGTTTTGACGCGCTTTGGCCAAGCCTGCAAGCCCACACCACGGTGTGGGTCAGCCCAGAGGATGACATCGAGTTCAGACAAGTGGAGCTGCGCAACCTGAGCGACCAGCCGTTGGATATTGAACTGACCTCACACTTTGAAGTAGCCTTGTCAGACCCGCGTGCCGATGAAGGTCACCCGGCCTTTACCAACCTGTTTGTCACCGCCAGGTGGCTGGCATCGCAGCAGGCACTGTGTTTTGAGCGCAAGCCCCGACTGGAGAGTGAGCAAGCGCTGGGCATAGCCCACTTTTTGACAGATGTCAGCACACCCTTGACCGGCATCCGGCTGTGCACCGATCGCCAGCGCTGGCAGGGGCGCAACTGCAGCGCCAACCAGCTGTTGGCAGATTTGATACCCGCACCCGATGCGTCAGACGAACACGGTGTGGCGCTAGACACCGGACTTGACCCGGTCTGCGTGCTGGCGGTCTCGCTGCGCATTGAACCCGGTGCCAAAGCTCGCCTGACCTTCGCCACCGCAGCGTCGCCCAGCAGGCAGACCCTGCACGCCGTGGTGGACAAATACCGCCAGGCGGGCAACGTGCAGCGTGCCTCATTGATGTCAACCACCCTGACCGGCATCCGGCTACGCGCGCTACGCATCAGTGCCGAAAATTTCTTTGCCATGCAAACGCTCACCAGCACCTTGGCGCACACCTTGAGCCGGGTGCAAGCACGTGCCGTTCGGCCCGAGAGTGCCGCCGCCGAAGTGTGCAATCGTCAACTGCTGTGGCGCTTCGGCATCTCCGGTGACCGGCCGATGGTGCTGGTGCTGGCGGGGGTGCCCCAGGGGCTGGGCTTGCTACGGGCGGTGTCCCAGGCGATGAACTTGTGGGCCTGGTCAAGCCTGCCGTGCGATCTGGTGGTGGTGAATGCCGAGCCCAACTCGTATTTGCAGCCTTTGCAGCGCGACATTGCCGTGTTGCGAGATCGGCACGCCGCAGACTGTGGTGGCGGCGCAGGGCCAGCCAGCACTGGGTATTATTTGATACAGGTTGATGAGCTCAGCAGCGCAGAGCTCAGTACGCTGCATAGCCTGGCCAGGGTGTTGCTGCATGCGGATGCGCGCCCCTTGGCGTTTCATGTGCAGGAACTCAAGCGCCTGCACGAGCTGGCGCTGCAGCAGCGCCAAGACACCGACACCGCGCCCCTGCCCAGGGGCAGCGGCAGGTTGGCCAGCACACCCTCACAGGGCAGGTTCGAACCTGCCACGGGCGACTTCAGCTTTGAGGTCAGCGCCACCCAGCGCCCCCCACGCCCCTGGATCAATGTGCTGGCCAACCCGCACTTTGGTGCGCAGATTTCTGAAGCTGGTGGGGGCTATACCTGGGCCGTCAATAGCCGTCTGAACCAGCTCACCGCCTGGTCCAATGACCCGGTGGGCGACCCGCCGTCAGAGTGGTTTTTGCTGCAAAACCGCAAGACCAGCGAGGTCTGGCGGCTCACCCCTGGCGCGGGCCTGGACCCGGGCATCGTCTTTCACACCGCGCATGGTCAGGGCTACACCACCGCGAGCCACCGCCGGGGTGATCTGGCGGTGTCGCTGACGTGGTGTGTCGATGCGGTCACGGCGGTCAAGCAAATTCAGGTCACGCTGGTCAACCAGGGCAGCAAAACCAAGAAGTTGCGACTGGTGGGCATGGTGGAGTGGCTGATGGGTGCCAACCGCTGCGACCGCGCCACGGTGCGTACTGCTGTATTTCGGCAGCGCTTGCCCTTGGCCGCGCAAAAGCTCACCGCCTTGCTGGCCAGCCAGCGCGAAAGCTCAGCGGGTTTTGGCGGCGGCACCGCTTTTTTTGCCATGGCAGGCACAGACGACGAGTTGCAAGACTGGACTTGCGACCGCCGCGAATTTTTTGATGCCCGCGGCCACCGGGTACTGGCTGACCAGTTAGGTCAGCGCTGTGGTGATGGCCTCGACCCCTGTGCCGCCTGGGCGGTGCCGCTGGTCGTCGGCCCCGGCCAATCGGTCAGTCACACCTTTTTGCTTGGCTACGCCCAAAGTATGCAGGCAGCACAGCAACTTGCCACATTGGCCACCCAAACCACACCCCAGGCGCGGCTGGCGCAGGTGCGTGAGCGTTGGAACGAGTTGCTGGGGGCCACCACGGTGGTCACCCCCGACCCGCTGTTTGATGCGCTGGTGAACCGTTGGCTGCTATACCAAACGCTGTCTTGCCGCTTGTGGGCCAAGGCTGGGTTTTACCAAGCCGGCGGCGCCACCGGTTTTCGCGACCAGTTGCAAGACGCCATGGCGCTGGCCTGGGCCGCGCCGCACCTGCTGCGCGCGCAAATTGTGCTGTGTGCCGGGCATCAGTTTGTGCAGGGTGATGTGCAGCACTGGTGGCACGCGCCGCTGGGCAATGGTGTGCGCACCCATTTTTCGGACGACCTGCTGTGGCTGGCACACGCCTGCGTGCATTACCTGCGCACCACGGGTGATGGCTCGCTGCTCAATGAACAAGTGCCATTTTTGGAAGGGCCAGCCTTGGCCCCTGAGGCCGAAGATGCCTACTTCACTCCTAGCATCAGCAGCCAGCGCGCATCGGTTTACGAACACGCTGCCCGCGCCATTGACCGCAGCCTGAATGTCGGTGTGCATGGCCTGCCGCTGATGGGCACCGGTGACTGGAACGACGGCATGAACCGGGTCGGCCGGGAAGGCCGTGGCGAATCGGTCTGGCTGGGTTGGTTTTTGTGTCAATTAGTAGGTGACTTTGCACCGTTGGCGCACCAGCGCGGCGACAGCCAGCGCGCCCTGCGCTGGCAGCAAGCCGCCGTCGGCTGGAAGCAGGCTTTGCTGGGTGCTGCCTGGGACGGGCACTGGTTCAAACGCGCCTTTTTTGACGACGGCCAAGCGCTTGGGTCTGCGACTAACCCAGAGGCCACCATTGACCTGATTGCCCAAGCCTGGTCGGTGCTGTCGCACGTGGCGCCCATCGACAAACAGCGTCAGGCCATGGCGGCGGCGGATGCGCATCTGGTGGATGCACAGGCTGGCCTGATCAAACTGCTGGCCCCACCTTTGCTCAACGCCACACCGAGTGCTGGCTACATTCAGGCCTATCCACCTGGAGTGCGTGAAAACGGTGGCCAGTATTCACACGCAGGCATTTGGGCGCTGATGGCGCAGGCGGAGCTGGCCAGGCACAGCGCTGGTGCAGATTCTGAGGATGGTGCCAGCCCAAGTGAGCAGGCCGCTGAAAGTGCCGACGATAAGGTTTACCGCTATTTCACTTACCTCAGCCCGGCACACCGCGCCAGCCACCCAACGCGTGGCCCGGTCTATGGGCTGGAACCCTATGTGATGGCGGCCGACGTTTACAGCCAGCCGCCGTATGTGGGGCGAGGCGGCTGGAGCTGGTACACCGGCGCGGCTGCCTGGCTGCACCGCGCTGCCATCGAAGCCATGTTTGGACTGACTCAGCGCGGCGACACCCTGACTTTTCACCCCTGCCTGCCGTCTCACTGGAAGCAAGCCGAGCTGACCTTGGTACGCCAGCAGCACAGCATGCGTTTCATTTTGATGCGCGCCACCGAGACAGATGCGCTGGCACACACCCAGCAGTGGGATGCCAGGTTGCTGCGCGTGGCCGAGCCACTGCACTGGCCCGATTTACCAGCCCAAAGCTGCTTTGTGATTCCTTTGGCGAGCCAGCGCACTAAATCGCCCGGCATCCATGCTTTGGAGTCATGGATTGCGCATCAGGGTCCGCAATGACCCGTTCAGTGCCCCTTGTGGCGCGGGTCATGGCGTTCATCTTGTCCACGCTTGCCTTTTTTGTTTTTCTGGCGCTGACTGGCGTCTTTCCCGGGTTGGGGCATGTACCTGGCCTGGGCGGACCTGTCAGATAAATCGCGCACCCACCGACCCGGTTGGCGCACGTAATTGCCGTTGTGCTGTTCCCAACGGTCGGGTTCCCAGCGATAGCCGGTGCGCAGCAACATGGGGCGACCGCGCACCCAGATGTGGCGGTCCAGGTTCCAGGCCCAATAGCCCGGTGCCCAAACGTAGCCTGGGGGCTGCGCAGGTACCACTTCAAACTGGGGTGCGGGGGGTGCCACAACAAGGTTGAAACTAACCTGGGCAAACGCCGCAGTCCCGACCGTTAGCGCCAGCGACAACAGCAAACTTCGAACCTTCGGGTGATATTTCATAGGAACCTATCCATAGGGTAAACCGGCATCGTCGCGCTTTGCCCCCACCCTGTCGGTGCGCTTGCGTACAGACCCATGCTGGGCTGGAACTGGTTACGCGCGCCCATCGAACGCATGGCTTTTGCGCAAACCGGCCGCAACCTGTTGTAAGTCACAACCCACTTGTTGGCAGGGTTCGCTACAGCACAGACCAGCGATTTGATACCGACGACAGTCCCAGTTTCTACTATTACCAAGGACCACCATGCCTACTTTCGGATCGCCTTTTTCAGGCCTTGCCCAGAGCAAGAAGCTCAGCCCCTTTGAGCTCATTCGCGCCATCCGTTTCATGGTGGCCGCTGAATACGAAGCGACCCAGATGTACACGCAACTGGCCGAATCGACCGACCACCCGCTGGCGATCAAAGTGCTCAGGGAAATTGCCGACGAAGAGCTGGTGCACGCCGGTGAGTTTTTGCGCCTGCTGCACGAACTTGCCCCCGAAGAAGCCAAGTTTTACGCCAAAGGTGCGCTCGAAGTCGAAGAAAAAATCAGCTAGCCGGTACACCGCTGGCAGGAAAATACTATTAACAATGTAGCTACTTACGCAGGTGCAGCAAGCGCTACATGGTCAAATTGCATTTAAATTTCTTGTACCACTTGGGGCCTTGGCCGCCAGCGCCAACCCCTGGTCAAGCGCTGCCATGAACTCGTGGACCTTGATCGGTTTGGTCTGGTAGGCATAAAAGCCCGCGGCCAGACCCTTTTCGATGTCGTGCGACATGGCATTGGCGCTCAGCGCCAGCACCGGAATAGGCGCGGTGGTCGGGTCAGCCTGCAAAATTTTCAAAGCCTCCAGGCCGCTGATACCCGGCAAATGGATGTCCATCACGATCACCTCGGGCTGCAGGCTGCGCGCCATGGCGATGCCCTGCAAGGCGTCTTGCGCGCTGAGCAAGTGAATGTCTGCGCGAGCAACCAGCAGTTGCTCGATCAGTGTTACGTTGGCTGGGTTGTCTTCCACGTACAACACTGAGCGCGGCGTGGGTAGATGCGCTGCAACGGTCGCAGGTGCCACGCGTGTGCCAGAGCTCACAGGTAGTGCAGTTGCCAAAGTTACGGCAGGTGTTGCAGGTGGCGCGTCCGGCGCTGGATCCAACTTGACCGGCAGGACGGCTACAGCGGTAACGCTGGACAGGTTCAGTTCAAACCAGAACACACTGCCCACCCCCACCGTGCTGGTGACACCCAGCTCGCCACCCATTGAGGTTACCAGCCGCTGGCTCACCACCAGGCCAATGCCGGTGCCCTTGGTAGCGCTGGTTTCCTGGCCGAGCCGGTTAAACGGCTGAAACAGTTGCGCCAGTTGGTTCGCCGCCAGGCCCGGGCCGGTGTCGCGCACGCTGATGCGCAGGCGCTGGGGAGCTGGTGTGCTGTAGCTGACTTCCACCAGACCGCCCGGTGTGTTGTATTTGATGGCGTTGGACAGCAGGTTGATCAGCACTTGTTTGAGCCGGGTTGGGTCGGCCTGTACGCTCCATGGCTGGGGTGTTGGTGGAAAACGCAGGGTCACCGACTTGGCCATGGCGAGCGGCTCAACCAGGTCCTGGCAGTCAACCATCACCGCAGCCAGTGGCACGTCTTCCATGCTCAGCGCGGCCTTGCCTGACTCAATGGCGGCCAGGTCCAGAATGTCATTGACCAGTTGCAGCAGATACCAGCCTCCTTTAAGAATTTGCGCCAGGCTGTTGCGCTGGCTGGGCGTGGGTGCCGGGGTGCCGGCCTCCATCAGTTGGGCAAAGCCCAAAATAGCGTTCAGCGGTGAGCGCAGCTCGTGGCTCATGCTGGATAAAAACTCGGATTTGGCCAAATTGGCCCGATCAGCCTGGATGCGCGCCGCTTGCAAACTGCGGTTGGTTGCATACAAGGCGTCGTCAAGCTTCTTTCGATCAGAAATATCGCTCAGAATCACGCGCAACACGGGGCAATCGGTGGTTTCACTCACCGCGCTGATATTGAGTTTGACCCACAACTTGGCGTTGCCGCCTTGCAGCACCTGGAGCTCACAATTTTGGGCTTGGCCGGTGTCGATCAATTGCTGGCGGCAGTGGTAGTAAACATCCTGATCAAACTTGGCAATAAACCGGCTCAGGGGTTGTGTGGCCAGTGCGCCACGCGCCACCCCCAGCATGGTGGCCACGCTCAAGTTGGCCTCCAGGATCAGCCCTTGGGCCGACACCGTGAGGTAACCCACCGGGGCCAGGTCATACAGATCGAAGTAGCGCGCACGCGACGCCTCCAGCGCCAACTCCGCCCGCTGCAGCTCGTCGTTTTGCATCTCCAGTTCAATTTGGTGCACTTGCAGCTCATGCAAAACCTTTTGCATGGCTTGCTCCGAGAGCTGCGGGGCTGCCACTGCTTGCAGGGCTGCGCTGTCAGCAAAGCGGGCCTGGGCACGCTGGCGCAGCCGGTCGGCCTGCATCCACGCGACCGTGGTCAGATCGACATCGCCGGGCTTGCTGTGCAAATGATCGGTCATGGTGTGGTGTTGGCCGCAGCTTGCGTTGCCGGGCTGGCGCAGGCGCGCTCGGTGGTGGCAACGGCATACATCTGACCGGCCTCGTCCAGCAGTGCCGTGGCGGTGAGTGAAATGTCCAGCACCCGGCCGTCCTTGGTCAGCCTTTGGGTGTCAAACGGCTCCAGGCTATGGGTGGCGCTGAGTTGGCGCATTTTGCTGCTGGTGCTGCTGTGCAATGGCTTGGGAATACGCGCGCTGACAGTCATCTTCAATGCCTCGGCTTCGGTCCAGCCGTACAACTGCTCGGCCCCCGGGTTCCAGGCCAGCATGCGGTCGTCCAGATCTTGCACGGTGATGGCATCGTGCGCGTCACGCACCACCACCGCCAGCCGCAACAGCGCATTGGCTTTTTGCAGCGACTCACGGGTGCGTTTGAGGTCGGTAACGTCGACAAAGGTAATGACAGCACCCTCAATCACGTTGTCCAGTGTGCGGTACGGCAAGATGCGCAGGGTGTAGCTGTTGCCCTCACCGGTTTGCACTTGTGCTTCTTTGGGTACCAGCGTTTGCAGCACCGCCTGCACGTCAGCGACCAGGGTGGTGTAGCCGACCAGGTTGTTCACAATGTGCGCAATCGGGCGGCCGACGTCGCTCAAAATCAGGTTGATGATCTGGCTGGCCGCCGGGGTATAGCGCAAGATGCGCAACTGGTGATCGACAAACACGGTGCCAATGCCGGTCCCGGCCAGCAGGTTGTTCATGTCGTTGTTGGCGCGGGTCAGGTCAGCCACCTTGGTTTGCAACTCGGTGTTGACGGTGGAGAGCTCTTCGTTGATCGACTGCATTTCTTCTTTGGACGTCTCCAACTCTTCGTTGGTGCTTTGCAGCTCTTCGTTGACCGACTGCATTTCTTCGTTGCTCGATTTAAGCTCTTCGTTGGTGGTTTCCAGCTCTTCGTTGGCGGCGCGCAGGTATTCGTCTTTGGCTTGCAGCTCTTCATTGAGCTCGGCGATCTGGGCCCGGCTGTCTGGCGCTGTGTCGGGGCCTGGGCTTTGCGTGGGCGCGGGCAAACCCGCAGGCAGCGCGGCAGACGCTTTGTCCAACATGACCAGAAACAGCGGCGACTCCAGCGGTGCCGCAGGTCCCCCCAACACCGGGCAAACGCTCAGGTTGACCAGCGTAAAGTGGCCGTTGGTTTTGACCCGCACGCCGTCCAAGGCGGTGGTCTCACCGCCGCTGGCGGCCTTGTGCAGCGCCACGGTCAGGTCGCGGCGCAGCCCCGGGCGCGCCATTTTCAGGATGTTGTTGATGCCCGCTTCGCCCGGTGTCGGCTCCAGGTACAAGCCGGTGCGCCCGTGCAGGTAAAGAATGTCGCCCTGGCCATTGACCAGTGCCGCCACCGCGGTCAGGTGCAGCAGCAGGGTTTGCTCGGTGAGTTCACGCAGTGAGAGTTTGGCCGGCAGCGCGGTTTTGCCAGCGCTGCGCGGTGGCACCGGGTCGGGGTCGATGAGCGGCGTCAAAAACCGTCCCAAGGCGGCACGCTGGGCGCCCTGAAAGTCTTCTTTGCGCTGGTAAATTTTGGCTTTGCGCTCCAGCGCAGTGAACAAGTCACCCTGTTCACCGGCGGTTTCCGAGGTGCCCAAAAACAGCATGCCACCGGGTTGCAGGGCGTAGTGAAACAACGAGATCAGCTTTTTTTGCAGTTCTGGCCCCAGATAAATCATCAGGTTGCGGCAACTGATCAGGTCAAGCTTGGAGAACGGCGGGTCTTTGATGACGTCTTGCTCCGAGAACACCAGCAGGTCACGAATGCCCTTGTTCACCCGGTAGGCGCTGCCGTCAGACTCAAGGGTAAAAAAGCGCCCCAGCCGTTCGGGCGACACATCGTCTGCAATGCCGGCCGGGTACAGGCCGGTGCGGGCCACGGCGATGGCGCGGCTGTCAATGTCGGTGGCGAACACCTGAACCTTGTAGCTGGCCCGCAGCACATCAAGCTGCTCCTGCAACAAAATGGCAATTGAATAGGCTTCTTCGCCGGTCGAGCAACCGCTGCACCAGACCCGCACCGCGCTGCCGGCCGGTTTGCCATGAAACAGCTTGGGGATCACCTGCGCCTGCAGCACCGCAAAGGCCTCGGGGTCGCGGAAAAAGTTGGTCACACCAATCAGCAGGTCGTTGAACAGGGCTTGAATCTCAACCGGGGTTTGTTGCAGGTACTTGACGTAACTGTCCAGAGCCTCAATCTGATGCACCGCCATGCACCGCCATGCGCCGTTCAATGCGACGGTAAATGGTGCTGGGCTTGTACTGAGAAAAGTCATGCCCGGTCTGTGAGCGCAGCAATACAAATATTTTTTTCAGGGCGTTCTCAGACAAGGGCGTGACCGCATGAGTCACACGCGGTGCACGACCAAAGGCGTGCGCCACGTAAGCCATCAACTGCGCGGCCATTTCAGCAGGCGGCAGTTCATAGTCCACCAGACCGGTGGCCAGCGCACTGTGGGGCATGCCGTCAAATTCGCTGGAGGCTGGGGTTTGCACCATCACCATGCCGCCTTCAGCCTTGATGGCGCGCACCCCCAGCGTGCCGTCGCTACCGGTGCCTGACAGCACCACGCCAATGGCGCGCTCGTGTTGGTCTGCCGCCAGTGAACTGAACAAAAAGTCAATCGGCAGGCGGTGCCCGCGCGGCGCGGCCGGTTCGAGCAACTGCAAGTTGCCGTTCAAAAACGCCATGTCGCGGTTGGGTGGAATGATGTAGGCACAGTTGACGCGCACCAGCATGCCATCAGTCACCTCCAACACCTGCATCCGGGTGCGCCGGGCAATCAGCTCGGTGAGCAGGCTTTTGTGATCCGGGTCCAGATGCTGCACCAGCACAAAGGCCATGCCGGGGTCGGCCTCTGGCGGCATGCCGGCAAAAAAAGCCTCCAGTGCCGCCAACCCGCCGGCCGAGGCACCCAGGCCGACAATCGGGAAAGTTGCAGGCATCACCGTTGCTGTCAGCGCTGCGGGTGCTGTGGTCAGGGCCAGCGCAGCGGTTTGACTGGGCGGGTGGACTGGTTTTTTGGGCATCTTGATAGCTCCTGAATATGTAGCTTTTGATGCAATCTGGATAAGCGCTACAGGCCCATAATCTAATCAACCGAGGCCGCAAAACAGACCCCGTGTTTGGTGTCGGCCTTGGCCTGGTACATCGCCTGGTCGGCTGTTTTGAGCAGGCTGTCGATGGCTTGAGTATCCTCCGAAAAAATTACCACGCCAATACTGAGTGATGAAAACGCGCCACCGGTCCAGCAACAAGGGCCGGGTCAGCAAGCGTGCCGATCAGACGGAAGGTCAAATGGGCACGGCGCAAGTAAGGCATACGCCAATTTAAATGTTAATCGGGCGCCACTCTGTGCGCAAGCGCACGGAATCTGTGAACTCGACCGACAACAATCGGTACTTTGATTGACTCACGATGCCACTTGAACTGCCGAAGTACTGGGTGCTGTTTAAAAAAGTGAGCACCGCCTGGCTCGATGACGACGCCCCCAGCATGGGGGCCGCGCTGGCCTACTACACCTTGTTTTCCCTGGCACCGATCTTGTTGATTGTGATTTCGGTGGCTGGGCTGCTGTTTGGCGAAGAGGCCGCACGCGGTGAAATCCAAACGCAATTGCGCGCCTTGATGGGCGACGCGGGTGCCAGTGCGGTACAAGCCCTGTTGGTCAGTGTCGATAGCACCGCCCAAGGCAAAACTGCCACGCTGCTGGGCTTTGGGCTGCTGCTGGTCGGGGCCACCACGGTGTTGGCGGAATTGCAAACCGCCCTGGACCGGATTTGGCGTGCCCCGGCGCAGCCCCGCGCCAATGGCTGGATCACGCTGCTGCGGTCCCGGCTACTGTCTTTTGGCATGATTTTGGTGATTGGTTTTTTGTTGATGGTGTCGCTGGTCTTAAGCGCCGTGCTGGCGGCGATGGACCATTGGTTAAGCCCGGTTTTTGGCGCCTGGCTAGCGGTAGCCAGTGCCGTCAATGCAATCGCCGGCTTCTTTTTGGTAGCCGCTGTGTTTGCACTGATTTACAAGCTGATGCCGCGGGTGCATGTGCATTGGCGTGATGTCTGGGTTGGGGCGGTGTTTACCGCCTTGCTGTTCACCTTGGGCAAGACGCTGATTGGTTTGTATATTGGCCGCAGTGGCGTGGTCTCAGGCTTTGGTGCTGCGGGTTCGTTGGTGGTGGTGTTGCTGTGGGTTTATTACTCGGCCCAGATTTTTCTGATCGGAGCCGAATTTACCTGGGTCTATGCCAATATGTTTGGCTCCAGAAGCGTGCCCATCAGCCCGGATTGACCCATTCATCCGGGCTGGCAGACAGCCAACCGCTCAAGAGATATGGCTGATCACACCGGCGTTGACTCTGACCTTGTCGCCGACCTTGAAACCGGGCTCGGCTGCGAAGCTGACGGTTTGTGCGGTGCCGTTGGTCAAACGCACTACCACCTCAAAATGGTTGGTATTGCGTGACTTGGCTTCCAGCGCGCGCCCGGCATAGGCGCCGCCCAAGGCCCCGGCAATTTGCGCCGCGGTGCGGCCGTTACCGGCACCGACCTGGTTACCCAAAATGGCCCCTACCACACCGCCACCGATGGCACCCAGGTAGCCGCCTTCACCCTTGACCTCCACCAGATTCACCGATTCGACCACCCCGCAGTTGTGGCAGACCCGGCTCACCTGTAGCGGTGCAGGGGCGTTGTCGCTTTGCAGCGGTTTGCCCAAGGTGGCGCTGGTGACCCGCTCGCCCAGGCGTAAATTGGCAGTCACAACACTGTTGCGCACCAGGCGGTCACGGTTCTTGATGGTGTAAGTACCTGCATATTCACCGGCTTTGACTTCGGGCAACAGCACTTTACCCCTGGCACCGGCAATGGCCAAATCAACTTGTCCGCCGGGTGTGCCAAAGACCGAAAAGTAGAGCTCACTGCCGCCTTTCAGGTCGGCTACCGGATCCACATTAAAGTGGTCAATGCGCAGATTAGGCCCCGGGGCTACGCGGTCACAATGAATGCCAACGCCTTTTTGTAAAGATTCGTTCAGCACCAAGCTGGTGACCTGGTTACCCAGGCGCAAGTTGGCCGTGACGGGACTGCCCGCAGCAATTTTGTCGCGGCTGCTGATGGTGTGGGTACCCTGGTATTGTCCCGGCTCGACTTCAACCAGGATCAAGTTACGCTTGGCACCGGCAATGTGCAGAGTAGCCAGGCCGCCGGGTGTGCCGTCGATTTCAAAATTGAGTTCCACACCGGGTCGCAGGCGTGCAACTTCATCGACATTGAAGCCTTCAATGCGTGGTGGGGTTTGTGCTGCGGTGTTGGTTTGGGACAGTACGGCACCAGACCACAGGGTCAGCGGCAGCACCAAGGCGGCCGCTGACATCAAGGTGACGATTTTTTGCAGAATCTTCATGGACAGCCTTGGGGTGGGGTTGAGTTATTTTTTGGTCACTTCGTGGCCAATCACGCCACCAACAGCGGCGCCGGCAGCCGTACCCAGCAGGCCGCCACCCATCACGTTGCCGGCTACGCCACCAATCACTGCGCCTGTGGCGGTGCCTTGTTCCTGGCGGGTCATACCCGAGCAACCTGCCAAGCCCACGGCAAGTAACAAAATGGCGGCGGGTAAAACAGAAGTGCGATGAGTCAAATACATGAGATTTCTCCAGAACAGTTAAGGAACAAAGCGTGGCACAGTCAGTTGGGGGCAGAGCACGTCGCAGACGCGAGTGGTCTGACCCGCAGGGTTCAGCTATGACACGAGCGAACTTGCATTGTTGAAGGTCTGATCAAGCTTCTCTGTGCGCTTGACCACATTCAGGCCAGAGATTTGCCTGGCCGGTCGGGGTGGCATTGCTGCCATGGCGGTTAACGTGAAAGAACAGGTTGTCATACCGGGCCACGACCCGGTATCCAGTGAATTTAGCGCCGCACTGGAACAGCGGATCGGAGTCCGCAATGACATCCTTCTTTCATGCTTCGGGGTGGCTTCAATGCCATGAGTGTTAGCGTGTGTTAGCGCACAGAGATCAAAAGGCTGAACCCTTAACATCAAATCGTTGCCGCCGCCCCAGAGCAAGGGTATAACGGCAGCAAACTCAAAATACGAATGACAAACTTATCCCTCGCCACCTCGACTCGGAAAACGCAGGCCTGGTTTGTCAGCCTGGTGCTGTTGGTGGCCTGCGCCGTTGCCGCCTTGTTCTGGTCCTACAGCCAAATTGAAAACACCGCACTGGCCCGTCAGCAGGCGCTGCTGATGGTCGCCGTCAGCCTGCTGGCCTTGCTGGCTGCCGTGTTGTTTGCCGGGTGGTTAATGCGTGAAACCCGGCAACGCCTGAGCGTTTTGCTGCAAGACCAGCAAGCCATCAATAGCCAACTCCAGCAAACCAACCTGATGCTGCGGGTAAGTGAAGACAAACTCAGCGTCACGCTCGGCTCGATTGGCGACGCGGTGATTGCCACTGATGCGAAGGCCCAGGTAACGCTGCTCAACCTGGTGGCGCAGCAGTTGACCGGCTGGACGCAGAGCGAGGCGGTCGGGCGACCGATTGGCGACGTGTTTCAGATCATCAACAAAGAAACCCGGCTGGCGGCGGTCATACCGGTGGCGCTGACGCTAGAACTTGGCACCATTCATGGCCTGGCCAACCACACGGTATTGCTGTCACGCGACGGCCACGAATTTGACATTGCCGACAGTTGTGCTCCGATCCGTGATGCCGCTGGCCAGGTAGCCGGGGCCGTGCTGGTGTTTCGCAATGTGACCGACGAATACGCCGTGCAACAGTCTTTGCGCGACAGTGCCGCGCTGGTTCAGACCATTTTGAACACCGTGGTTGATGGCATCGTCACCATTTACGCCAAGGGCGGCCTGATTGAGTCGGTCAACCCTGCTATTGAAGCCATGTTTGGCTACAGCGCGGCCGACCTGGTCGATGCGCACCTGAGCCAATTGATTCCTGAGCTGGACCAAGGCCCGCACAGCATTTCGCTCGACTATTACCTGGCCAGCGACGCAGACCGTGCGGTTGGCGTGGGGCGTGAGGTGACCGGGCGGCGCAAAGACGGACAAACTTTTCCGCTGGAAATTTCAGTCAGCGAGATGACGCTGCGCGGCCAGCACTATTTCACCGGTATCTTGCGTGACATCACGGCGCTGAAACAGGCGCAGGCTGCACTGATCAAGGCCGGTGCGCTGCAAAACGCCATTTTCAACAGTGCCAACTTCTCCAGCATTGCTACCGATGCCAAGGGTGTGATCCAGATTTTTAACGTCGGCGCCGAGCGTATGTTGGGCTACGCCGCCGCGGACGTGCTGAACAAAATCACACCGGCAGACATTTCTGACCCGCAAGAGCTGATCGCCCGCGCCAAGTCGCTCAGCCTGGAGCTGGAGGCCAACATTACCCCCGGATTTGAGGCGCTGGTGTTCAAGGCGTCGCGCGGCATTGGAGACATTTACGAACTCACCTACATCCGCAAAGACCTGAGCCGCTTGCCCGCCGTGGTGTCGGTTACCGCCCTGCGCGACGCGCCAGGGGCCATCATCGGCTACCTGCTGATTGGCACCGACAACACCGTGCGCAAGCAGATTGAAGCAGAGCGCACGCGGCTGGAGCAGGTGCTGCAAGCCAAAAATCTCGAGCTGGAAAAAGCCCGTCAGGTAGCTGACCAAGCCAACTTGGCCAAGTCAGAATTTTTGTCGAGCATGAGCCACGAGCTGCGCTCGCCGCTGAACGCGATTCTTGGTTTCGGCCAATTGCTGGAGTCGGGCAACCCTGCACCCACCGCCTCCCAAATGGCCAGTGTGGGCCAGATTCTCAAGGCGGGTTGGTTTTTGCTGGAGCTGATCAATGAAATTCTTGATTTGGCCCTGATCGAGTCTGGCCGTTTGTCGCTGTCGCTGGAGCCGACCTCGCTGCATGATGTGCTGCAAGATTGCCAGGCCATGATCGAACCGCAGGCGCAGCAAAAGGGCATTGCGTTGAAATTTGCCACCGTGGATGCAGACTGCTTTGTCAATGCGGATCGAACCCGTTTGAAACAGGTGTTGATCAACTTGCTGTCGAACGCCATCAAGTACAACCGGCCGGGGGGTAGCGCAGAAGTCAGCTATGCCAGGCACTCTGGCAAGCGCTTGCGCATCAGCGTCAGCGACAGCGGGCTGGGCTTGTCGCCACTCAAAATTTCGCAGTTGTTTCAGTCGTTCAACCGCCTTGGCCAGGAAAACGGTGTCGAAGAAGGCACGGGCATTGGGCTGGTCGTGAGTCGGCGCCTGGTGGACCTCATGGGCGGAGAAATTGGGGTGCAAAGCACGGTCGGTGCGGGCAGCGTGTTCTGGTTTGAACTCGATGCGGTTGACAAGATCCAGTGGCTCACCGAAGACCCCTGCGTGCTTGACTTGCACGACCCACAGCTGCCGACGGATGCCACGGTACGCACCGTGCTGTATGTCGAAGACAACGAGGCCAATGTCAGTCTGGTGGAGCAGTTGCTGGCACGTCGGCCCGACCTGCGCTTGATGAGCGCCACGGATGCCATGCGCGGTATTGCCATGGCACGTGCACACCAGCCCGACTTGATCCTGATGGACATCAACCTGCCCGGGATCAGCGGTATGCAGGCGCTGAAAATTCTGCAAGCTGACCCCACCACCTGCCACATTCCGGCGCTGGCGCTGAGCGCCAACGCGATGCCGCGTGACATTGAAAGAGGGCTGGAAGCCGGATTCTTTCGCTACCTGACCAAACCCATCAGGGTGCCAGAATTCATGGCGGCACTCGATGATGGGCTGAAGCTGGCCAAGCCAGCCGTCTGAGCTGATGGCTGTTGCCGTCACCAAACTCACAAGGTTTTTAAGCCTCTAGCGCTTATACAGAAAGCGTTTATAGCTATTACTATTGTAGTGTTTCGACCTCAAAGCCGACCACGCTGCGGCTGGTTTTGCTGAACTCGACGCCAATCTGGTGAATCGGTTGACCCAGCGCCAGATACGGTTTGGCGTAGCCCTTGTCCTTGATTTGTTGCAGCGCCCGGCCCTCGGGCGTGAGCTCGACCACCTTGAACTCAAACAGGTAAATCTGCCCATTGGCCTTGACTGTCAGGTCCAGTCGCCCGGCGTTGCTGCTTTTTTCAGCCTCCAGCTCCAGCCCCAGCGCGGCAAAGTAGCTGTAAAACACGCTGGCGTAATAACCCTCGTACTGGGCAATGGGGTTGTTGGTAAACCACTCAAACGGGATGCTCGCAAAAAAGGCAGTGAACAGGGCTTGCATGCCAGCAAAGTCGTTGGCCAGCAGCAAGCGGTAGAGCTTGCCAACTTGCGGGCTCGGTAGCAACGGGTTGCCGCATAGGGTTTGCAACAAGCTGTCATTGAGGCTGGTTTGCACCTCCAGATTGGGGTATTTCAGCGTGAACTCTTGGTGCCCGGGCCGGCGCCAAATGCTGGCGATGGTCAGGTAACCGGCCTGAAACAGCAGCGCCTCCGGGGTGATCCGCTCCACATCAAAGCTTGACAACAGCGTGTCTGAGGCCACCACGCGCGCCAAGTCCGGCGTGAAGGTGTGCCGCTGGGTCAGCACCTGAATCAAAAAATCGGGCGTGCCCGATTCAAACCAGAACGGCCGCAGCGCCTGGCTGTCAAACAGCAGCAGCAGGTCAAACGGGTTGTAGACGCTCTCTCCGGTCCAGTTGTAGCCGTTGTACCAGCGGCGGATTTCGTCGCGATCAAAACCGGCCAACTCGGGGGCAAACACCGTGTCGACATCGGCATCGGTGTAGCCGCAAATGGCGCTGAAGCGTTTGTCAACGGTGATGTCATTGAGGTTGTTCAACCCCGAGAACAAGCTGACTTTGCTGAACTTGCTGACGCCCGTGAGCATGGCAAATTTGATGTGCGCATCGCTGTCTTTGATCACCGAATACAGGTTGCGCAGGCCGTCGCGCATCTCCAGGGCCACGGCGCTGTCGGTGATGTTGTCCAGAATCGGCTTGTCGTATTCGTCCACCAGCACCACCACCCGCTGGCCGACCTGGGCGTTGGCCAGGCGAATCAGTTCGCTAAACCGGCCTGCCAGTGTGGGCTGGGTGGTTTGCAGGCCCAGCGCTTGCTGATTGATATCGAGCTGTTCGCAGATTTTGGCATCCAGCGCCGCGCGTGTGTGCACCACACCGGCACCAAAGCTCAAGCGAAGCACCGGGTACTTGACGCGCCAGTCCCAGCGGGTTTCGGCTGCCAGCCCGGTGAACAGCTCTTGGTGCCCCTCAAACAGGTCTTTCAGGGTATCCAGAAACAAACTTTTGCCAAAACGCCGGGGGCGGCTCAGAAAGTAGTATTTGCCCCGCTCAAACAAGTCCACGGCAAAACCGGTTTTGTCAACGTAGTAGCAGTCGTCCTCGCGGATTTCGCGAAAGGTCTGGATGCCGATGGGCAGTTTGCGGCGTTTTGGGCTTGGAACTGAGGTGGTTTGCATCAATTCATTTTAATGGGCAACAAAAAACAGACTTTGTTTCATGATTCGGAGTGGCAAATTTTTCATGTCAGTTAGGGCGAACCCAAGCATTGAATGTGCCCTCACCGCGCACCTGACAGATTAGGGTGGTGCCGCCAAGCCACCGTGTCACTAGGCCACCACGAAGCGGGCCACTTTTTTCAGAAAGGTCTCCCGGTCAAGGGGTTTGACTACAAAATCAACCGCACCGGCCTTCAGGCAATCCACCACCATCTCTTTGCCGCTTTGGCCAGTGACCATCATGACCGCAATGGTGGCCCATTGGGGCGTGGCTTTGATGCGGCGCAAAGTCTCTAGCCCGTTCATACCGGGCATGTCCAGATCCATCAAGATCAGATCTGGCTGGCGCTTGCGCAAGATGTTCAGCGCCTGGGTGCCGCTGTCTGCAAACACCAGCTCGTAGAGTTCTTCTTCCATTAATTTTTCAACCAGCTTTTGCCCAAAAGCATGGTCGTCAACGACCAGCAAGACGGGCTGAAAACGATCTGCCATAGCAGACAGTGCCCGCACCGCTGTCAAGTGGGGTGTGAGTTTGCCCTGGGTGTCGTCGAACCACTGCTTGAGCGGTTGCACGTCATGGTCCAGCGACCGGTTGACCGCTTCTGCTTTGAAACGCCCCCACTCCAGGATGCTGGCCTCGGTTAAATCGTTCATGTCTGCACCAGCTGCGCGTAGCGCTGTTGCCAATCTGTCATCCAGGCGGCAAATTTTTCAGCCGGCATGGGGCGGGCAATGAAGAAGCCCTGAGCGATGTCGCAACGCTGGCGGCGGACAAAGTCCCAGTCGGCTGCATCGCCACGGTTTCCATGTTGAGCTGTTTGGCCAACCCCAGGCTGGCATCGAACATGGCCTGCTGAACGTCGTTGGCACAGGCACCATGAACAAAGCTTTGATCAATCTTGAGTTCGTCAAAAGGAATGTCGCGCAGTTGTGTGAGCGACGAATTTCCAGTGCCAAAGTCATCAATCGACAAGCGAAAGTGCTTGAGCCGCAGCCGCGTCAGAATTTCAAGCGAGACCCGCTGGTCTTGCATCAGGCGACTTTCGGTCACCTCCAGCACCAGTTGGTGCGGCGGCACACCAGACCGGTTGACCAGCTCAACCACATAGTCCAGAAAACTCAAGGACACCAAATTGTCCATCGACAAATTAACCGCCAGGCGCAATGGCAAGCCCGCGTCATGCCACTTTTTGGCTTGCAGCAGTGCGCCGCTCAGCACCACCCGTGTCAAGTCGTCAATCAGACCATATTGCTCGGCCAACCCGACAAACTGGTCGGGCATGACCAACCCATCGGTCGGATGTTGCCAGCGCACCAGGGTCTCGGCCCCGATGACTTGGCCGCTGGCAATAGCCACCTTGGGTTGGTAATAGTTGATCAGTTCACCATTGGCAATGGCGGCGCGCAGCTCGCTCTGCGCATAGACGTTTGTGGTTTTTTTGAGCTGTTCTGGCTTGGGCGCCATGTAGCTGCCAATCAGTGTTGACAAGCGCTGCGGGTCAACCGGCTTGTTCACATACCCCAGCACGGTGATTTTGTGGACTTTGACCAATTTTTCGATCGACTGCAAAACCCGCTCGTCTTCCCCGCTGACCAAAATGAGTGCGCCGGGGTAATGGTGTTCAACCAGATAGCGAACAAACTCGACCCCGTCCATCTGCGGCATGTTGATGTCGAGCAAGATCAGATCAGGGCGTTGCAGTGGGTCGTCCACCCGCAGCAAGGCGGCGCGTCCGTTGTCGCAAACAGCCACCGTATCAAAGCCCAGGCGAGTCAACATGTGGCTGAGCAGTTTGAGCATGAAGGGCTCATCGTCCAGCACCAAAATTCGAAGTTTTTTTGTGTCCAACATAAATAGCTTTGGGTTTAACCCAGGTTCAATAGGTCTGCAAAAATGCTTGCACCCGGTCCAGTTCCTGTTCAAACTGCGGCAGCAACCCGGTCAGTTGAGTCACATCACCGGCTTTACCGGCCAGCTCCATGGCTTCACAACACTGGCCCAAAGCCAACGCACCCACCGAACGGGCCGCAGATTTGAGCTTGTGCGCCGCAGCAGCGGTTAGCAGTGGCTCGCGCCCCAGGCAAGCGTGGCGCAGGTCGGCCGCAATCTGTGTGGCACTGCTGCCAAAGTCTTGCAAAAATTCACGGATGACCGTCGGCTCGCTGCCGATCAGGGCGGCGAGCACGCTCACATCAACTGCCAGCGGCAAGCGGGTCTGGGCAGGCTCGAAGGCGGTTGAAAGCACAACCGGCTGCCACTTTTTCAGCATCTGTTTGAGCTGATCGAGTTGTACCGGTTTGCTCAAATAATCGTCCATGCCAATCGCCTTGCAACGCTCGGCTTCGCCTTTGAGCGCGTTGGCCGTAAAGGCAATGATGGGAATGCGCGTGCGGCCCGCTTCTGCGCTGCGGATGGCGGCAGTTAACTCGTAGCCGTCCATCAAAGGCATGTGCAAATCCGTGATCAAGATGGCGTAGGCCCCGGTCTGCCAACGCGTGAGCGCCTCTTGGCCGTTGTTGGCCACATCTGCGGTACGCCCCAGCAGCATCAGTTGCTGCATGATCACTTTCTGGTTGTATTCATTGTCTTCGGCGATCAGGATCAGGCTGCCCTTGCGCACTGCTGCTTCGCGCGACATCGGTTTGACCGCGGGCTGCGCGACGACCGGCAGGTGATCCCAATCGGGCAGGTCGGATCGACCCACGGCAATGGCCACGGTGTCTAGCAGAGTCTTGCGCGTCAGCAGGTTGCCATCAATCAGCACCAGGTCGGCCCCCTCGCTGCGTGGGCGGCGGCGCTGCCCATGACCGATGCTGACAAAGCGCCACATTTTTTCCGGGTGGGCCAGGGCTTGTGCACGCAACGCCTTGAGGACCGGATCATCATCGTCGTCGTCAAAGGCAAGCACCACACCCCCCGCGTTCACCTGCAGCCAGAGCAGCGCGCTGGTCAGGTCTGGCGCACGCGAGACCACCATTTGCGCATGGCGCAAATAGGTCGCCACATCGTCGGCCAGGTCGTCCGGACTGGTCATGACCAAACACGGCAGCCCGCTCACCAAGTTCAAGGGTGCGGGGGGTGGGGATGACGCCGCAGCGAGCGGAAAAGGCAAGCAAAAGCTGAAATCGGAACCATGATCAAGGCCGCTGAAAACCTCAATCTCGCCCCCCATCAGCTTGACCAACTGACCCGAGATGGCCAAGCCCAAACCGGTTCCGCCAAATTTGCGGGTGGTGGAGGTGTCTGCCTGGGTGAAGGCGGTGAACAACTTGGTGCGCGTCACCTCGTCAATGCCGATACCGTTGTCAAGCACATGAAATGTCAGCAACACGCGCTGTGGATCGCTCTGCGTGAGTAACACGCGTACCGTCACGCTGCCTGGCCGGGCTTGCCCGGCTGAAAATTTGATGGCGTTGTTGGTCAGATTGATGAGTACCTGGCGCACGCGTCCTGGATCACCCAGCACGGTCTCGGGGATCGTCGGGTCAACAAACAGGCTCAGTCGTACCGCTTTTTTCAAGGCGAATTGACTCAGGTTATTGCAAGCGCTTTCGACAACGTCAGAGATCGACAGGGGAATTGACTCGGTGTCGAGCTTGTTGGCCTCGATTTTTGAAAAATCAAGAATGTCGTTGATGACGGCCAGCAGCGCATAGGCCGAGTCATGAATGATGTGGGTCATCTCCATCTGGGAGGCATTGAGGCTGCTTTGCTGGAGCACATCAATCATGCCAATCACCCCATTCATGGGGGTGCGGATTTCGTGGCTCATGGTGGCCAGAAATTCTGACTTGGCCTGGTTGGCTTTTTCGGCCGCCACAGTGGCAAGCTCCAGAGCCACATTTTTGCCCTTGAGCGCGGTTTGCACGGCGTATTCTTGCGTGACATCGCGAAACACCAGCACGGCACCCACTACCCGTGCCTCCCGATCACGTATCGGTGCACAACTGTCGGCAATCGGGTATTGGCGGCCATCACGGGAGATCAACACCGTGTGATTTTTCAGTGCGTGAATCGTTCCGCGTGCCAGGGTCTCCTTGACGGGCAAGACGGCTGGCAGACCAGTGTCCTGATTCAAGATTCGAACCACCTCATCTATGAGCCGCCCACTGGCCTGCGCCTGGGTCCAGCCGGTGAGGGTTTGGGCCAGCGGGTTCAGCAGCGTGACACACCCGAGTGCATCGGTGGCGATCACGCCATCGCCAATCGAATTGAGCGTGACTGCCAACTTTTCTTCGCTGGCTTGCAAGGTGGCGTTGGCTTGCTGTAGTTGCTGGTTTAACTGCTGTTGGACATCCAGCAGTCGCTGGGTTTCCAGGTACACCAGTTGAGCCAATTTCTGTTGCGTTTGCCGATGAACCATCACGGCAAACGCAACGGCCGATACCAGTGCAGCCAAACAAGCCAACAAGATGACTGCCAGCAAGTTGCGCATGGTGGACAGAAACGTTGCTTCGCTTTGCAGTGCATAAACCTCTTGCAAGCGCACAAATTCTTTCATCTCTGCCCGGATGGCATCCATCAACCGTTTGCCTTCGCCGTCGCTGACCAAGGCGAGGGCAGCGGGCATGTCGTGGTGGCGGCGCAAGTCAATGGCTTGTGACAACGCGGCAAGTTTGGCATCCAACAAGGGCAGCATCGTGTCCAGGTGCACTCTGGCCGAGTCAACCAGGGTGATTTTTCGCAATTCGGTGAGCCGCTCCACAATGCCGCTGCGCACGGTCACGTATGGGGCTAAAAAAGCCTTATCTCCGGTCAACAAGTAACCGCGTTGACCTGTTTCAGCATCCTTCAAGGCCGACAACAAGTCGTCAGCCTTGTTCAACACCTGGTAGGTATGGCCACGCACCCGGGCTGCGCGCTCAGCTTGTGCAAATATCCACAGCGAAGAAGCTGCCAACAGGGTGACCAAAAGCGCTGATGCGATCAGCCAGGCGGCAGTCTTCCAGGAGGTTTTCATAGGGGTATGCGGTTAAGCTGCAACGACGTGAGTCGAGGCGAGAAGCCAGAATAACCAACGGCGCAGGGGTGGTCTGTGCGCTTACGCACCGAAAGCCCGCGTGGCGCAGGCGCGGCCCCATGGCTATGTGTGCCAGCACACCGACCCATGCAACATACTGCGCGCATCATGGCGTTTTGGCGTAGGCTCCAGCGTCAACCCTAAGGAAAATCCCTCATGACCAAGAACATGAACATCGACATTCTCAACGCGCGCATCCTGATTGTTGATGATCAACAAGCCAACGTGCAACTGCTGGAGCAATTGCTGGCAGATGCCGGTTACAGTCATGTCAGCAGCACCATGCAGCCGCAAGAGGTGTGCGCGCTGCACCGCAAAACCCCGTTTGACCTGATTTTGCTGGACCTGCAAATGCCGCTGATGGACGGTTTTCAGGTGATGGAAGGCCTCAAGACCAACCTGACCGACGACTATTTGCCGGTCATCGTTCTGACCGCCCAGCCCGGTCACAAGCTGCGCGCCCTGCAAGCCGGAGCCAAAGATTTCATCAGCAAGCCTCTTGACCTGATCGAAGTGAAAACCCGCATTCACAACATGCTTGAAGTGCGCTTGCTGTACCGCAAGCTGGCAGACTACAACAAGGTGCTGGAAGCCACGGTAGCCGAGCGTACCGCCGAGCTGCGCGAGAGCGAGGCGCGCTACCGCAGTCTGACCGAGCTGGCCTCAGACTGGTATTGGGAGCAGGATGAGCATGGCCTCTTCACCAAGGTGTCAGGCCCGGTGCTGGAGATGCTGGGCGTGCAGGTGGCTCCGCTGCTGGGTGACGCGCCCAGCGCTCAGAGCGGTGGCTGGGATGAGGTTGAGCGCGAGAAGTTGCGCAACACGATTGAGCAGCGTCAGCCGTTTCTGGACTTCGTGTTTCACCGCACCTGCCCCGATGGCAGTCAGCAGACTTACCAGGTTAGTGGTGAGCCCATGTTCAACAGCATTGGCCGCTTTGTCGGTTACCGCGGCATTGGCGTTGAACTGACGGCCAAGCCTTAAGCCGAACGATTCAGGGCGCACCCACTATGACAATACTTCACGACCCGATGCAAAACCATTTGCTGGCGGCCTTGCCAGCAGCCGACTTCGAACCCTTGGCAGAGCACCTTGAATTGGTGTCGCTGAACCTGGGGCAAATGCTGTATGACCCCGGCACGCAAATGCGCCAAGCCTACTTTCCGACCCGCTCCATCGTGTCGCTGCATTACGTGACCGAGTCCGGGGCTTCGGCTGAAACAGCGGGTGTTGGCAATGAGGGTATGGTCGGCATTTCGCTGTTCATGGGGGGTGACACCACCTCAAGCTCGGCCGTGGTGCAAACCGCCGGCCAGGCCTACCGGCTGGATCGGCATGTTTTAAAGCAGCAATTTGACCGTGCCGGCGCCTTGCAGCGCTTGCTGTTGCGCTACACGCAAGCCTTGATGACACAAATGGCCCAGACCGCTGCCTGTAACCGTCACCATTCAGTGGAGCAGCAACTGTGCCGCTGGCTGCTGTTGACGCTGGACCGCATACCCGACGCGCGCGAGCTGGTGATGACGCAAGAGCTGGTGGCCAGCATGCTTGGCGTGCGCCGCGAAAGTGTCACCGAAGCCGCTGGCAACTTGCAAAACGCCGGCTACATCAGCTACCGCCGTGGTCACATCAGCGTGCTCGACCGTGCGGGCCTGACCAAACACGCCTGCGAATGCTACGGCGTGGTCAAGAAAGAAATCGACCGGCTGCTCAGCGATGTGGCTGAGCGCCGGTAGGTGAACCGGGCTACTGTTTGATGCTGAGCTCGTTACCGACACTGCTCACACCTTCAATGCCGCGCGCCACTTGCAGTGCGTTGTCGATTTGCTTTTGGTTGTTGACAAAGCCGCTGAGCTGAACCCGCCCATCACGCGTGACGGCGGCAATGTCGGCGCTTTTGACCGTTTCGTCTGCCATCAGCGCCGCTTTGACTTTGGCGGTGATGATGCTGTCATCGATCTTGGTGCCAATGGTGGTTGTGCCAGCCTTGATGCTGACCCGGTTGTCCACCGACTTGACACCGGGAATGGCCTGGGCAACCGCAATGGCGCGGTCAATTTGCGTCTGATTGTCAACAAAGCCGCTGAGCATCACTTCGCCTTTGCGGGTCTCGACCTTGATGTCAAAACTTTTGATGTCGATGTTGTCTGCCAAAGCGGTTTTGACGTGGGTGGTGAGCAGGGTGTCGTCCACGTCGGTGCCGACGGTGGTGGTGGCGACCTTTTTGCTTGCCGTCTCATCAGCCTGACTGCAAGCGGCCATGCTGAGGAACATGACCCCGGCGACCGTGCTGGTCAAAATACGTAGTCCAAGTGGGTTTTTCATCAATTTTGTTCTCTGGTAAGTAAGGGATCGAGCCAGACCAATAAGAAGCCCCGTGTCCGATAGGCGAAAACAGGGCAACAAGCTCTTCGGCCAGGCTTGGGCGCAGGGGCTTTCACCGCTGTGTCTTGCTGAGCCACGCGGGCGTGGCCAGGCATTGCCAACTGTTGCTTGCAGACTGGGCTAGGTTCACGGGCGAATCGCAATTTCATTGCGTACCGATTTGACGTTGTTGACACCGCGGGCAATGTTTTCTGCCGCGCTTTTTTCGGTCAGGCTTTTGGCAAAGCCAGAGAGCATGACGGTGCCATTGAGGGTTTCAACGCTGATCGACGAGGCGCTGACGAGCTTGCTCTCGGCCATGCGGGACTTGACCAAAGTGGTGATGCCGGCATCATCAACATAAGAACCCACGGTTTCCTGGCCACGGCTGACAGCACAGCCCGCCGTGGTAAGCAGGGCGGTGGCCATCATGGCGGCGATGAGAGTAGTTTTGAATTGCATGAAAAATCTCCAAGAGGTGTTGATGGTGAATGCCCCACCACCGATGGGCGAAAAACTGAATTTCTTCAGTTGTTAATCGAACTTTAAAAGTTGGGCCTGGTCTTGTCGGTGCGCTGGCGCACACGGGTTGAGGTTTTAACGTTTTCCGGATACTTCAATGTCAACCCTGCGGTCTGGCTGCAAGCAGGTGATCAAGGCTTGGGTGGCTTTGCGGCCAACACAGTCATCGGGTTTTGTCACCGGGTCTGAACCATTCACCCCTTTGGCACTGATCTTGTGGGCGGGTATGCCTGCCGACTCCACCAGATAGGCGTTCACCGCTTCGGCGCGGCGGGTGGAGAGCTTTTGGTTATAGGCATGTGAGCCAATGCGGTCGGTGTGGCCGGTGACGTTGATCACGTCGTAGTCCACCCCGCGCAAGTCAGCGGCCAATTTGTCCAACTCCAGACGGCCTGCGGGCTTGACCGCAGACTGGTCAAAGTCAAACAGTGAGTCGGCCGAGAAAGTCACTTTGGTCGGCACAGGTGGCGGCGGTGGAGGTGGGGCGGGCTGCGGCACGGGGACATAGACCACCTGCGGCGGGGCTGGCGGCGGCGGGGCTGGCGGCGGCGGGGCCGGCGCCAGCGCCACCGGCTCGGGCGTGTAGGCATGGGCCACCGGGGTAGGCGTCTTGACACCAAAGCGGTAGATCAAGCCAACCGACACCAAATCCACATCGCCCTTGTTGCCCACTGCATCGTCTATACGATAGCGTTCGATTTCGGCGCGTAGACTCAAAGCGTCAGTCAGCGCGTATTGCAGGCCGAGTCCGACCTTCAGGTTGGTGTCACGCGAACTGGGGTTGGGGTTTAACACCGACACGGCTCCGGTACCGGCAAAACTGTCGTTGGCTTGGGTGTTGGTGACCCCCAGGCGGCCAAAAACCGAGAATTTTTCGGTGATAGGCAAGGTACCTACGGCGTCCAGGTTCAGGCCCTTGAGCCGGATGTCGCCGGCAAGAGTGCCTGCAGGTCTGGTGGTGGTGGAGAAGCCAAATTGTCCCAGGTTGAAATAGCCCCCTTCCAGGGCGAAATTCTTGTTGAACTGGTAACCTCCAAAAACCTTGTAACCCAGATCACGGTTGACGGGGCTAATGGGTCCGGCAATCAGGCCATTGGAGAGCAGACCACTGGTGATGCGGGCATCGTCAATGGTGGCTTGTGACTGACCCATGTTGGCACCGCCATACCAGCCGGTGGTGTTTGTTTGGCCCATGGCCAAGGGTGCGGTCAGCAGGGCCAGTGTCAGCAGGCTGAGCTGGCCTGGGGTACTGACGTGTTTGCCAATTTGATGTGTCATGTTGTTCTCGGGAAAAAAAGCCCCGCCGGTTTCTGATGCAAGAATGCGGCGAGGCAAGGGGAAAGTTAAAGAAATGAGCGGTGTCGCGTGGAGTGTGCTCAGGGAGCCGGCACGTTGACAACGGTGTTGACCATCGTGACCGAGGCACTCAGCGACAAGGCGCGACCGTTCAAAATAGTCGGCGTCACCTGGCCGGCGGTGGAGAACGTCACTCCTTCACGTGCAATGATGGTGCCGACCATGATGCCCCCACCACCGGCATTGATGGTGGCGGCAGAACCCACTTGCCAGAACACATTTTTGGCCAAGGCACCCCCCGCCAGGATGACGCTTTGCGGCGCTGCGGCACCTGGGCCGCCGACCGTCAGCGTCGAGGCCATTTGAAACACCCAGGTCGCATTGGCATCACCCGTGAGGGTCAAGTCGCCACCCTGGATCAGGAACGAGCCACCCGGTGCCTTGTAGGTGCCGGCCTGTAGTGTGACACCTGCCAGATTGGCGCCAGGTGCGGGGCTTGCCCCTAGCACTGGCCTGGCTTGCAAAGCCAGATAAGTGGTTTGGGCATCCAGGCGAGCCTGGGTGGCAATGGCGCAATCCGGTGCACTTGGCCCAGCCACATTGCTGCCGGTGGTCGAGTTGGTGCAGGTGTAGATTTTGCCGGTGACATTGCCTATGTTGGAACCGGTTTCAGTATAGACATTCGAAGCGTCATGAAACCCGGTGATCGACGAAGTTCCGGTGGCGATGGTGCCAATGTCGCCATTGATAACGGTAGTGATGCCCATATTGGTCATGCCAGCACTGCCACCAAAAGTGCCATACGGATCCGCCATATTCAGCACCACCAAAGGCTGCGTTGCTGGGGTCGCCGACGTAGTAAAGCTCCAGACTTTGTTGGCCGGGGACAGAAGGTTGCCGGCCTGGTCTGTGACACCGGTTGCACCCGAGACAATCGTCGCGGTGTAGCTGGTGTTGGGTGTCAGCGAGGCAATGGGCGTAAAGGTAGCGATGGTGTTCAGTGGGTTGATGCTGACCGTGCCTGCAATGGGGGTTACACCTTGCACGAGCGTGAAGGTGGCCGCTTTGATGGTGTTGGGATCCATCGCCTCGCTGAAAGTGGCTTTGACTGCCGTGTTGGTTGCCACACCGATGGCCACGTCAACGGGGTTAACCACGGTCACTGTCGGTTGAGTAGTGTCAGTCGCCGCACCGGTGGTGAATTGCCAGATACGGTCACTGACCAAACTGATTCCTGTGCTGTCTTTGGCGGCAGCCGTCACAGTGGCCGTACAAACGCTGGACACCGGCAAGGCTGCAAGCACCGGCAAAGTGGCTACGTTGCTGGTGGGCAGATAGGTCACCGCACCCACCGTGACAGATGGCAGCCCGACACAGGCCAGGGTAAAGCTGGTGCCCGTGAGCGTGGCAGCATCCATCGCCTTGCTGAACTTGGCGGTGATGGCTTTGGTGTTGGGCGCAACACCTAGTGCGCCCGAAGCCGGGATGACGATGGTCACCAAGGGGGCCACTACCGGGCTCAGGCTACCCGCGCCCAAAATAGGCGACTGCCCACCACCACAGGCGGCAACCAAACCCGTCAAAGAGGCTGCCATAAGCCACGGCAGTCCTCTGAAAATACCGTTAATTTTTGTCATTTTGCTTGCCTTGTCAGTTGATGCAATAACGTTGGGGAACTGAGGCAACTTCCGGGTTCGCATCAGCGCTGGTGTTTAGCACCAGCTTTTGGACTGCGTGCATTACAAGACGGAGTGTCTGAAGATGGCTGCGCCAGGTCTGTGCGCCAGCCAACATTCGCATCAATGCGCCTTATTGCGGTGAATTGTTCACGTCATAAGCACCAAAAAATATGCTCGCCGAGACGGTTTCAGGCAGCACATAAACAATGCCGTTGGTGCCAGCGAAAGTGGTGCTGACTATGTCTTTGAAGAAGTCAGGTGGCACATTGATGCAGCCATAAGAAATACGGTTGTCCAGCGGTGTGGGCGAGACCAGCCGTTGCGCGCGGCGCTCTTGGGTGGTGCCAGGGACAACCGGGTGCAAGGAAATCGCCAAGTCGTAGTCCACCCACAAAATTTCATGCCCATGCAGGTTGTGATCCAGCGCGGCTACAAAGCGACCGGCGGGTGTGGTGCGCTCAAAGGGGCGAATGGCCGAGAGTTTGCGATCGCCAATGCCCGGCACCGAGTGATCACCCAGCGCCAGACCAAGCAAGGCTGGCGCTGCGCCGCGCAACTTTCCATCGGCATAAAAGACAAACACTTTGGCTTGTTGTTTGTCCAGGATGATGAATGGCAAATGGCCGTTGTTATTGGAATCAACGGCCCAGTTGGCAATGGATAGCACCGCTGGCGAGGCAGTTTCTCCGCCAAATTGTGCTGTTTTAAAAAGCCGTGGAGGGGCTGACTCTGCCGCCACGGCAGCAGCAGTCAAAATGCCGGCCAGCAGCCAACCGAGGCAAAGATTTTTGCCCCGGTTGGAGTGGCTCAGGTTCACTGTTGGGACCAAACAGCCGGGCGTTGCGGTGACTGTCAGTTGCGGTCTTGCTTGCGTTTTCTCAGCGGCGCAACATAGCTGCTGGGCGGGGTTTCAACTGATACAACAACCGGGGGAACCACCGGCGGCGGAGCTACCACGGGTGGCACTTCAGCCAGCGGCGGGGTCACCACTTCAGGTGGCACGATGACGGGTGGAATCAAGTACGGTGGCGTGCTGACAGGCGGAGTGACCACAATGGGTGGAACACGATCGGGTGGCAAATTGACAACCGGAATATCAAAGGCCGGAGGAGTACTTTCCGGTGGTGTGCTGACGGGGGGTGTTACATCGGGTGGGGCGACAACATCGGGTGGGACAACGATCACGGGCGGCACCACGACCACTGGCGCAGTGATCGCGGCAGTGGTAACTGCCGTTGGATTGACCGTGTAGTTGCCCTTATCTGCTCCAGTCAGGCCCAGGCCAGTGCCCGTCACTGGTTTGCCAACACCCGCTGCGGGGGTATCAAAGGTTGCTGTGCCGCCGCTGTAGGTGACATCTTCTGCGCCCAATACGCCAGGGTTGAGTGTGCGGGTGACGATGGTTGCGGTGTTGTTGGCGTCATACACCTTGTTGGCGGCGGTTATGTTGCCCACCAGTGCGATCGGGGTGATGTTGGCCGTGGTGGTGTCGGTTGGGTTGACGGTGTAGTTGCCCGCATCAGCGCCAGACAGGCCCAGGCCAACACCGGTCACGGTCTTGCCATCGGCCACATTTTTGTCAGAAAAAGTTGCTGTGCCGCCGCTGTAGCTGACATCATCTGCACCCAGTACGCCAGGGTTGAGTGTGCGGGTGACGATGGTTGCGGTGTTGTTGGTGTCGTACACCTTGTTGGCGGCGGTAATGTTGCCCACGAGTGCCAGCGGTGTAATGCTGCCAAGAGCCGTGTTGACGGTGATGACGTAGTTTGCCCCGCCATTGCCGTCGTTCACAGCGTAGGGGCCGGTAGCAACCAAAGTGCTGCTGTTTGTACCCATGACATTTTTACTTTGATAGGCTTGGGTCAACGGTCCTGTAAGTGTGTCTGTTGGGGCGTCGCCTACCTGAAGGCCTGCCACGGTTGGCACGCCCACCGAGCTAGTGGTACCGTTATAGACACGACTATCGGTGACTGCAGTGATGGTCAGCAGTCTGGCAGTGATGTCTGCCCTTGCCAGATAAGTCCCTGCGGTAAATCCGACTGGCGCAAAAAGATCAAAAGTAGCATTGTTGAAGATGGTCGCGTAGGTGATCGGCTTTTGGGCTCCCACATGTTTGGTGTCAAAAAGTGCGCTGGTCACTGCGCCCAACGCGACCGCAGGTTGAACACCTCCAACATCAGGCTTGAGGCCACTGACAGTTGCGATTCGGGTGCCATCGTACATCTTGTTGACGCCTTTCCCAAATACCCAGGCTTTGGCGTCCATCGCACCCGTATTCTTCAGACCATAAGCAGTGATTTCAGCGACCGTGTTGACGTAGCCATCCGGATTGAATCGAACGACTGCCAGCGGGGTACTGATGCCACCGCCGAGGCCAAACTTCACTGTGCCGGCCAGGGCACCGGGTCCACTGCCATCGTTGTCAGCACGCAAAATCACCGCATTGTTGTTGGTGTCAGCGGTGATCATGCCGTTGACGATGACATCATTGTTGGCGCGCAGGTTGACTGCCCCACCAGCACTGGCGGTAACCACACCCACGGTCACGTTGCCGCCGGCGCTCATGTCTATTTTGGCGTTGAGCGCACTTGCCGTGACGGCAGTTGTGACCGTCACGTTGCCAGTCGCAGCGTTCATCACAATCTTGGCACCTGAAGCGCTGGCGGTAAGTTCGCGCAATGCTGGCGCAACCGAGCTGTTGTCAACGATCACGTTATTGACCGCATTGAACACCATGCCGGAATTGATGCCGCTAGCGGTCATTGCGGCTTTGATGAGCACATCGTTGCCCGCGTCAAGGGTGAGAATCTGAGGCGACACCCAAGTCACAGCTTCGGCAACCGTGATGTTGTTGGTTGCGCTGATGGTGCGGTCTGTCAAGGCCAGGCTGGTGACCACGCTGGCCGGAGTTTCGTCGCCGACAACGACACCGTCATTGCCAATTTGCCAATTCACGGGGTCCAGCAGCCACATGCCGGTTTTGCCATTTCGCGCAAGCGTAGTGATATTCTTGTTTTCGGCAAGCACCACTTGGGCGGCTGAAGTTTCAATAAAACCCCCGTCGCCACCATTTGGCGCCGATGCATCCAGCGTGCCACCCACATTCACGGTGCCAGTGGTCATGCCGCCCATCAGCTTGATGCTGCCGCTTTTGCCAGTGACCAGCGTCTGCGCCCGAATCACGCCGGTGTTATTCACCGCGTTTTGCAGCAGGCTGCCCGCAGCTTGGGTCGTCAGCAGCACCTGACCGCCGTCGGCCTGAATCAAGCCACCGTTTTGCACCAGTGCATTGACTGCGCCTTCATTGACCGCGATATTGAGCAAACCGTCACCCGCCAGATCCAGCGTCATGGCATTGCCACCGGCCAGAGCGACTGAACCGAGTTGCGCCGAAATAACACCCTCATTGCTGACCGAAGCCCCCAACAGTGCCACATAGCCGCCGTCGGCGTTGATGCTGCCCTGGTTGACCACCGAGCCTGCACCGGTGCCAGCAAATTGGTAGTTACCCGCCAGAAAATTGCTGTCGGTGATGTTGAGCGTTGAAGCCACCAGTCCAGCGACGTTCACCGCTGCCCCTTGTCCAAACAGGATGCCATTGGGGTTGACCAAAAACACGTTGCCATTGGCGTTGAGGCTGCCAAAAATGCCCGATGGGTTAGCACCCAGTACCCGGTTCAAGGCGACTGAGTGCACGTTGGGCTGGACAAATTGAACCGACTGCCCAGCGCCAATATTGAAGCTCTGCCAATTGATGATGGCATTTTGAGAGGTTTGGTTGATAGTGGTCTGGTTGGCCGTAGCACTGATGCTGGCGCTGCCCGCTGCCACCACACCGCCTAGCGGCAATGACTGGGCGTGCGCGGCAAACACACAGGCCAGGGACCAGGCCAGGGCTTGCAAGCCAAAGCGTGTGCCTGCACCGCTGGCGGTTGTGCCCCCAGAGGTTTTTTTGCCCTGACTGCTGGCGTTTTCAGAGACCGCCACAAAAGTGCCGGTACGTTCGTTCCAGAGTGATCGAAATGAGTTATTCATACATGCTTTCCATAAGGTTTTGAGAGGTGCAGGAGGCGTTAGAAAGCGCCGTCTCAGAAATATTTCACGGCCTGTATCCAGAACCGGCCATCGGCATCCGGGGCCGAAGTGGCGGCCTCGCCGCCGACCTTGAAGGCGTAATAGGCGCGCACCAAGAAGTTGTTGCGCTCTGACCAATTGACACCCACACCGGCACCGCTTAAGGTGCGTTGGTTGGCGCCAGAACCGGGCCACGGGTTTTTGTTGATGTTGACGCTGCCGGTGTCGATAAAGCCAATCAACTGCAACTGGCCTGGCAAGGTTTGGCTGAATTTTGGCAATAGCCAACGCGCCTCAAGGTTCAGTACATAGCCTTGGTCGGCATAGGTTTCGCCCTCGGGGTAAGCGCGCACCCCATACATGCCGCCCAACTCCATCTTTTCGGACGAGTCCAGATTTTTAGAGGCTAACTGACCGTTGATGGCGGCTGACAGTGACAGCGTGTCGTTCACACGCTGCAGGCGTGACAGGCTAAACGCCAGCTTGTCAAAGTGTCCGTTGCTGTGTGCCGTGGCCGCATCAAAGGCGTGGGTGCCAGGCGTTTGCAAGTCGATATTGCCAGTGGACCAGGCCAGCGAGTGGCTGGTGATACCACCACCCCAAAAGTTGTCGCGGCGGTTGCCCGCCAGGCTGGCGGTGAGGACTTGCGCTTTTTTGTCACTCACGCTCGGGACCGAGTCCACTTGGTCTTGAAAGGTTTTGAAGTCCAGGTTCAAGCCGGCGGTCAAGTTGGCGTTGCGCGAGCGAAGCAGCGGATAGCTGCCATACAGGCTGGCCACTTGTGCCGTGCCGTGGGCTTGCAGGCTGGCCATCTCTTGCCCCAACTCATAACGCAGCGCACTGTAAGCGATGCCCGCCGTGGCTTTGCCAAATTGCATCTGATAGGAGCCGCGCAGGTAATTGAGCCCGGCTCCTGAGGTCACGGCGCGCAGCGAGGCCACGTCGCCCAGCCCCAGAGGTTCGTTGAAATTGACGGTCAAACCCACCCGGTTTTCGCCGGTGTAGCGGTTGCCTGCATTGTCCGCATCGACACTGCCGCTGACGCGGCGATCTGGCAACACATTCACGACCAAATCTGATTCACCCAAGTTGTCCCCTGGCACCAGCGTCGAATTGACCTTGACGCCCGGCAGGTCGGTGAGCAACAACAAGCGGTGCTCCAGTGGGACGGTGGTGATGAGGTCGCCGCTTTGCAGTCCGCTCATCAAATGGTTGACCAAATCGTTGGAGACCTGGCTTTGGTTATTGATCACCACTTTGCCATACCGACCTTCGATGACAGCGATGCTGACCACACCCTGATGGATGTCCTGCGCGGGCAAGTAGGCCGTAGCCACAAAGTAGCCGTTCTGGCGATAAAAACGGGTGATGTTGGCAGCCATTGCCTGCAGATCAGCCAACCGCAGTTTGCTGCCCGGTACAAAGCCGCTGACCAGCAGCAGTCGTTCTGGCGTGTAGGCCTGGACACCCGTGATGTCGAGCCTGTTGACCAAAATCTGGGTACTGGCAGGAGCCGCGTCCAGTGGAGGTGCGTGGGGCGTAACCTCGATCCGCGGCAGGGTCATCTCCGGCCTGGGGATCGGGTTAATTTGTTGCATCTGACCACTCGCACCCAAGGGCGTGGCAGCGAAGGCCACGGGACTTAGCACCAGCAAGGCCAGCGGAAGCAGTTTGTTTGAAAACATGATTTCTTTCGGTACAAGCTTGCGGTGCAAACTTTTCTATGTCCGCATCTTCCGGGTTCGGACGCCTGGCGTCTGTGCGTTAGCCCACGCTGCCGCGAAAGTTAGACCTGCGACTTGAAGTAGTTGAATGAGTGGGCAAAGGCATCGCGCACTTTGTCCATCTCAAGCACCATCTTGTCCCAGCCGACCTCACTGGCCGCCTTGAGCTCGTCAAACTTGGCCCCAGCCAGCTTGGACTGATGGCGCAGTTTGCGCATTTCTTCCAGGTAAACATCGCGCGCATCGGCTTTGGCTTCCTGCGCTTTGGCATCCAGTTTGTTCATGCTGGTGTTCAGGTCGTCAAGCTGGCTCTTCATGGTTTCGATATAGACGTTTTTGGTGGTCATGGTGATGGCTCCTAGGTTAAAAAATGAGGGGGTTTAAAAGGTTTAGCGGGCAATGACACGGCCGCTGTCGTTGGACAACACAATTTCAACGCGCCGGTTGAGCTGGCGCCCGGCTGCGCTGTCGTTGGCGGCCACCGGGTGGGTCTCGCCGTAGCCGCGCATATCAATGCGGTCACGGGTCACCCCAAAGTCGTTCAAAGAATTGCGTACCGCACTGGCTCTGCGCTCTGACAAGCCCTGGTTGTAGTCGGCAGCACCCGTGCTGTCGGCAAAGCCTTCAATCAGCACGCTGCGTTGCGGGTTTTCTTGCAGCACCTGGGCGAGTTTTTGCACCGTGCGCATGCCCGTGGCAGTGAGACGATCCAGGTCTGTGCCAAACAGCACATCCCCCAGCGTGATGACCATGCCGCGCGCAGTCTTTTGTGCCGACAAATCGGCCAACTGGGCTTCGAGTTGGGCTGCGCGGGCTTGCGACTCTTGGGTTAGACGCTGGGCGTTGGCGGCCTCCCTTTGGGCCAGCTCGGTGTCACGATGGGCTTGGTCAGCACTGTTTTGCGCAAGCAAGGCGGCCTGTTTGGCCCGTTCGGCTTTGATGTTGGCGGCGTTGGCTTCGTTGGTACGCTGATCCAGGCGCACTTGATCGCGCTCTTTACCGGCGTTGGCGATGTCGGCCTCAGCGGACTTTTGTTTGGCGACCTCTTGCGCCAGCGCAATTTTTTGCTTGGCAAGGTAAGCCAGATTGTCAATCTTTGCCAAGCTGGCGTTGTCACTGGCAGCGGCATTCGCCAGGTTCAGTGCGTCGCCCGCTTGCTTGAGCTCCAGCGGCGCATAGTTGGCAACATTGGGGCTGCTTTGAGCCACCCGGTAGTCGCTGCGGGTTTGGTCGAGCAAGCTGGTGCTGTTGGGCACCGAGCCACACGCGGCCAGCAGGGCAACGATGGCCACTAAAGTGGGGGTGTAAATAAATTTTTTCATGATGGGCTTCGGGGTTGGAATAGTCAGTGGGAGGGGTGGTTTAGTTGTTGCGTTCAAGCTCTTCGCGCAGCACGCGAATGTCGTCCTGCAAGGCATCGGCAGCGATCTGCGCCTTGGCTGAGTTGGCCTTGCTTTGTGCCAACTTGGCATCGGCCTGTGCGGCAGCGGCCAGTGTCAGTGCTTGCTTGTAATCCTTGCTGGCCATGGCCTGATTAGCCAACGCCATTTTTTGCCGTGCGGCCAACATCTCGACCGGTGCGTAGTCGGCACCACCCGCACCGGCTGCGTTGTCCACAGCCGCCTTGCTAACGGCCACGTCAGCGGTGGCTGGGGTTTTAAGGCTGCCACATGCTGCAACGCTCAGTAGCGCGGCGGCAGTGCCCAGGGCCAAGGCCCAATGTCTGGTAAAAGGGATCATGATTTACTCCAGTGAACGCAAGATCAAATGTGAAATTACTTTTGATGGCTCAGGTTATAAGTTTTGCGCGGCGTGGGTTCCGTGCGCTGGTGCACGCAGCGCTTGAATACGGCCTTGGGGGCTCAGGTTTTGCCGGTCTGGGCATCGGCCAGGGTAGTTGCCCGGATGTGCCAGACGGCCATAAACATGGCGGCAATCACCGGCCCAAGCACAAAGCCATTGACGCCAAACACCGCCATGCCGCCCAGCGTGGTCATCATCACCACGTAATCAGGCATGCGGGTGTCGCGACCCACCAAAATCGGGCGCAGCAAGTTGTCCACCAGACCAATCACCAACACTCCGTAGGCCGTCAAGGCCAGGCATTTCCCCAGCTCACCGGCAAACAAAAAATACAACGCCACGGGTCCCCAGATCAAGCCGGCACCGACTGCGGGCAACAGGGATAAGAATGCCATCAATACCGCCCAAATAAGCGCACCATTGACCCCCAGCACGGCAAACCCCAGCCCACCGAGCGCGCCTTGAATCAAGGCCACCAGCAGGTTGCCCCTGACAGTGGCACGGATCACGGTCGTGAATTTTTCACGCAATGCTTTTTTGTGTTCTGGCGCCAGCGGGATGGCTTGCCAAACCGAACGTCCCAAGACGTTGCCGTCGCGCAGTAAAAAGAAAGCCAGGTACAGCGCAATGAATACATTGGCGATAAATTCAAAAGTAACCTGGCCAACATTAATAGTCTGCGTGGCCACGATTTGAGTGCCCTGTGTCAGTGCGGCGCTGAGCCGCCGCTGTAGCGTGTTGAAGCTGACCAGCCCAAATCGGTCTAGCACGGCAGTGACCCAGCTTGGTAGAGCGTTGAAGATGCGGCGAAAGTACTGTGCAGGATTGATCTCGCCGCTTTGCAGTTGTTGGTAAAACTCCGAAGCTTGGCTCAGCAGTGATGCCACCAACAGCACCAACGGCAAGACCACAATCACCAGCGCGATCGCCACGGTCAACAGCGCAGCCAGCGTGGGGCGGTGGCTGACCCGGGGCAGCAGCCAGCGGTTCAGGGGCGCGAACATCAGGGCCATGATCGTGCTCCACAGAATCGCTCCGAAGAATGGCAGCAAGATGGCACACAGCGCGAGCGACACAGCCACCAGCAATAACGGCAATACTCGATTTTTTGCAAGCAGTGCAACAGCAGGTGGCGGGAGCTTGTCCGACATCGGTGTGATCAGGTTCAGGCGCTACGGCGCTTGGGTGCTCATGCCAGACGTTGGCGCGTGGTGATGGCGCACCACCTCTGACAAAAGCGGCAGCAGCAGGCCGGTGAGCGTTGGCGGCAGGTGACCCCAACGCCACGGGCGCGCCAACACCAGCAAACCACCCAGGGCAGCAGCACCTGCCACCAGCTCGAAGGGATGTCGCTGTGCCAGCGGCTGCAACGTCAGCTGGGCCACCTGGCAGGCCAAGCTCAAACCATTGGGTAGCGGCAATTGCCCCACCCGCGCGTGACCCATTGCAGCACCTTGTTGGGTCAGGGCAAGGTGGATACGTTCACGGGACTGCGTCAAGTGATCGCAGGCGCGTAATGGGGTACTCAATGGGGCACTCATTTGGACTGCGCTTGGCGCACCCAGGCCAGGTCGTAGCGAAGTTGCTGCGCCAACTGGGCAAATTCACCAGCGGGGGTGGTGTGCCTATAAGACATCACAATACACGCCACAGCCACGCCCAATGGCACAAGCGGCATGGCATACAGCACCCAGAGCGCATGTATTTGCGACTCCGGGGTGACGGCCCAAAGCAGTACGGCCATGCCCGCCAGAATGGCAGTCACAGCCAGGCAACACAAGGCAGCAACCTGCAACAACAACTGTCGGTACCACGCGACACGCGCCTGGCTGAACTCTTCAAAAAAGAGTTCGCCGTAGGCTTGCACATGCTCAAACAGCAAATGTGGCTTGGTCAGCAGCAGTGCCAGCAAAGGGTGCATAAAAAAACCGACAGAGCGCGTTAGTGGCGATCGCGCGCGTGGCTGACCAGATTGACCAGTGCCATCAGGGCCGCGCCGGTTGCAGCAGCAATCAGCACCGACTTGAGCGGATCGTGCCGAATATGGTCGGCAGTGCTTTCTGTGGCACGCTCAGCCTTGACACACAACTGGTGTGTCGTCTGACGCAGACTGTCAGCGCCGCGCTCAACCAGTGGCATAGCTTGGTGGCGCAGGTCTTGCATGGCCTGCGTCAGCTTTTCCAGTGCATCGTTGGCCACCTGTTGGGTGGACAGGATGGATTGGTCCACCGACTCTGCAGCTTGGTCAAGCAGGCTGGATTTTTCGACAGGTTTATTGAGAAACATGATTTTCCCTTAAATGAAATGAAAGTGCTGACATACCCGGCAGCGGTGGCTTAGCTGCGTTTTTTGGAGCCAAAAATAAAGCTGAGTACAGCCAACGCAAGGAACACAAAAAACAGGATCTTGGCAATGCTGACAGCTCCGGCGGCAATGCCACCAAAGCCGAACAACGCCGCTATCAGGGCAATGACAAAAAACACAACGGCATAGTGCAACATGTCAGGCCGTCGCGGTTGAAAGCGCAAGGGCTTGTGCAGGCAGGGTGCACCCGCTCTGACGTGCGCGGGGGAAAGGGAGTTTTTTCATGATCGTTCCTTCAAGTGAAAACATGGCCAGCCGCAAGGACTGCATGGGGTCACGTTAAGTGCGATCAGCTGCCGGGTCTGTTCGCTCGCGCACACAGGGGTGCGCGGCCTGCGTTTCGGGCGAGCTGCGAAAACTGTGAGACTTTTTAACGCCGCTGCTGGCTCAGCGGCAGTTCCAGATGACAGCGTTGCAGCAAGGCGGCATCGGCAAAGATGGCGTCTGCCGGGCCATCGGCTTCCAGCAAACCTTCACGCATTACCAGCACTCGGCTGCACAGGTCTTGCACCAAATCCAGGTCATGGGTGGCGATCAACTGGGTGGGCGCCAAGGCGGGCAAGACCTCAATCAGCCGCCTGCGCGCCGCCGGGTCTAACCCAGCGCTGGGCTCGTCAAGCACCACCACGGCAGGTTCCATGGCCAGCACACCGGCCAGCGCCACGCTGCGTTTTTCACCGCCCGACAGGCGATACGGCGCCCGCGAGGCCAGATGGCTGGCTCCCACCGTCACCAGCGCACGTGCCACCCGGGCCTGCACCTCGTCCTCAGACCAACCCAGATTGCGCGGGCCAAAAGCCACGTCCTGCTGCACGGTGGGCATGAACAACTGGTCGTCCGGGTCCTGAAACACCATGCCCACTGCGCGGCGCACTTCAAGCAGATGCGCTTGGTCCACCGGCAGCCCCTGCACCCGAACCTGCCCCGCGCTGGGCAGCAGCACACCGTTCAGGTGCAGCAGCAAGGTGGACTTGCCGGCCCCGTTGCTGCCAATCAGCCCCACGGTTTCGCCGGGCACAATGGCAAAACTCACACCACGCAAGGCCGCCTGACCGTCCGGGTAGTTGAAATGCAGCGCCTGCACCTCAACAGCGGGGGGGCTCACCGCAGCACCCCCAGCACCAAGGTGCCCAAGCCGTGTGGTATGTCAACCCAACGCGCCAACCCGAACCCCAGCAGGCAAATCAGCACCAACAGCGTGTCGTGGCGTTGCCACACTAAAGTGGCGCTGCCGGGCAACTGCCCGTCAAAACCGCGCGCCAGCATGGCCTGATGAATGCGCTGCGCGCGCTGCAAGGCACGCAACAGCAGATGGCCCAGCAGCGCGCCCCATTCTTTCAGCGGCAAGGCCCGGCCGTTGGCCCGCAGCTCGCGCGCCAGGCTCATGCGCGCGGCCTCGCCAGCCAGTACGCTGCCATAGCGGTGCAGCAGCAGCAACTGGGTGGTCAGCACCTGCGGCACACCCAGGCGGCGCAGCCCCTCACACAAAGGAGTAAAACCCGTGCCCGCTACCAGCAACAGGGCAGCCGAGACCGTCAGTAGAAAGCGCAGCAGGATCGACGTAAAAGACAGCCAGCCGCCGCTGATGCCGACACCGGCCACGCGCAACACCACCTGCGTGTCAAACAGCGGGTTAAAGGCCCCCACCATGGCGGCAAACGGCGCCGCCAGCACCACGCTGCGCCCAATCAGGCGCAAAGGAATATGGCCCAACGCGGCCATGGCCAGCGGAAACAGGGTCAGCGGCAACAGCGCCGCGACGGCATAGCGGTCAAAAGACACCACCGTGAGGATGAACGCCAGCGTCACCAGCAGCTTGGCGCGCGCGTCCAGCGCAGACAACGCAGAAGTTTGGGCCGCCAGTGACTCCAGCAACCGGGCATCCCGCAGGGCTTGCGCAACAGCACTCACACGGGACGCGGTTTGCGCCGCTTGAGCCCATACCCCACGCCCATGACCAACCCCAGGGTCACCAGGCCACCCACCACGCCCGCCAAAGACGTGCCGGCATCGACTGCTGGCCAGTCCTTATTTGCTATCGAATCAGGTGCTTCTTGCGCAGTATTCATAAGGGCTGGAGCCTGTTTTGATGCAGAAACCCATGCGTAATCCGGAAACCAAGCTGTGGCCGCCTGCCAAGCCGACAGTGTGGCGTGCACCGGTGAGGATGTGGCCAGTTCGCCCTGGCCCGTGGTGCGTGCAATAGACCATTCCAGTCCGTCGGGCTGGCTGGAGGCAAACCACGAAAACACCGCTGCGGTCAGCAGCGCCACCGCGCCCAACGCCGCCATCAGGCCCACCGACCGACGCGGTTGCGACACCGCCAGCGCAGCGGCTGCCGGCGCAAACAGGTCAGGGCGTGCCTGGCGCACAAACAACACCAGCGTGGCGGTCGCCAGCCCCTCCACCAGGCCAATGGCCAGATGGATCGGCTGCATCAGCATCAAAAAAGTCCCCAGGGGCAAGCTGGTGATGCCAGAAAGCTGTGTTTCGGCAACGACACCAAAAGCACCTAGCTGCAGCCCCAGCACCGCAGCCAGCAGCGTGGCCCACATCAAGCGTTGGCGCGAAGGCGACTGACCCGGGCGCGCCACCAGCGGTCGGTAAATCAGCGGATACGCCAGATAACAGGTGCACACCCCCAGATTGAAGATATTTGCCCCCAGCGCCAGCAGGCCACCGTCGGCAAAAAACAGCGCCTGCACCGTCAGCACCGAGGCCATCACAATCAGCGCCGCATGCGGCCCCACCAGGATCGACAGCAGCAGCCCACCGCCCAGATGCCCACTGGAGCCGGTGCCGGGAATAGTGAAGTTGATCATCATGGCGGCAAACACAAACGCCCCCAGCACGCCCATCAGCGGCACCTGGTCCGCCCGCTCGTCGCGTTTAACCTGGCGCGCCGACCAAGCCAGCGCAGCCCCCGAAGCCAGCCAAAACGTCGCGCCAACGGCGGGAGAAAGCAGGGCATCGGCCATGTGCATGATGAATCCTTGGGCAATCAAAGGAAATCCATTGTATGACGATTTTTTTTATTGTATGAATAGGGTGAACCCCGCGTTGCCCGAAGCGCACACCACTGGTCGAAGAGGCAATTTTCATGGTTTGCTTTGGAGCAAAACGCAGGACTTTTAAAGGCTGAAGGAAGTCAGCCAGTCAAGAGAAGTGCTTCCTCCAAACCGGCTATCCAGACATGTCCTGTCGGCAACTGGCAGATGAAACAGCACCTTAATTCAACACGCCCGACGATGCGTTCGCGTATCAAGGCACCGGTACGACAGTCACAAAGTATCCACCGCCGTTATAAAAGGTCGAATTACTTGCCTGCACTCTCAACGTGTAAGTTCCGAGCTGGAAGGCAGGGAATTGATATGTGAGCTTTGCGCCACCGATGGATGCCCCGATGTTTCTGCCCGACATGATGGTCATGTCTGGGGCGTACCAACTCACATTCCACATCCCAAATGTCATCGGTGAGCTGTCAAAGGTTACGCTGACCATGCCGCCGGTGCTAATGGGTACCTTGAACCAATCAACATCAGCAGCATTGGCAAGACTACCTGTCAGTATGTCGGTTAAGTCGAACGGTGTGGCAAATGCAAGCGCATCGTTGTACTCAGACTCCATGACGGTTTTGCCACTAACTGGCACGCTGGGACTGATGGGGCTATTCACCCAGAAACCGATGCCGTTGCCCAGCGTTTTGTTTGTGGTGGTGAAATCAAGGTAGCCCTTGCTGGCAATGTAGTCAAACAGCGCTGTACCGCCTTGGCCTTCAAGGTTGGGGGCATAAAAATACCATTTGCCTTGCAGGTTGTCCCAAGCCCACAGTGTGGTCAGGTTAATCGGTACTGCGCCAACGGTGGGTGGCGCTATCAGCGGGTCTGTCAGTGACAAATTAAAGGCTGCGGGTGTCGCATCTGCCGCCGTAGCGACCAGATTCCAACCCTTTACCAATTGCTCCGCACTTAAATTAAATGCAGTGCCAGAAAACGCTGCCAAAGTAGCGTTGACCTTGGCATTTACCCAAAAGCCTTCACCTGGGTTGATAGCAGTCAGCACACCATAACCTTTGCCGCTGGCATAGTTTTGCAACTCTGCGGCCGTCATTGTTGGCGCGTAAAACTGCCAGCCAAGTGCTGCGGTATCCCACTTCCAGACGGTGGTGACCACCGCTGGATCAGAAAACTGTGCCGAAACCGTTACTGGACTATTGGTCGCGTTCCCCAGCAGGTTCCAGCCCTGCAACAGCACAAGACTGGCTTGTCCAACGCCAATAGATTGTGTGGTCTGGACTGCTGCGCTGTAGTTCGCATTGCCTGCCTGATTGGCAGCAATCGTGCAATTGCCTGCCAGCAAAACTGTCACCGTCGTACCACTAACCGAGCAAACAGTAGGCGTGGTTGATGTAAAGGTGATTGGGTTGCCTGACGCACCACCAGTAGCACTCACCGTGCCAGTTCCACCAACCACCAGCGTTGGTGCCGATCCGAAGCTAACGCTTTGCGTGCCTGCGCTGACAGCTATGGTTTGGGTAGTCTGGGGCGCAGCGGTGTAGTTGGCGTTACCAGCCTGATTCGCGGCGATGACGCAACTGCCAGCGGCCAACGCCGTCACCGTGCTGCCGTTGGTACCTGCCACCGTGCAGATCGTTGGCGTGGTGGTGGTGAATGTGACCGCGTTGCCAGAAGCGCCACCGGTTGCCGTCACTGTGCCACTACCGCCGACCGAAAGTGCAGGGGCAAAACCGAAGCTGACGCTTTGCGTGCCTGCGCTGACAGCTATGGTTTGTGTAGTCTGGGGCGCTGCGGTGTAGTTGGCGCTCGCGGCTTGGTTAGCGGAAATCACGCAGTTGCCAGCGGTCAGCGCCGTGACCGTGCTGCCATTAGTGCCAGCGACCGTGCAGATCAGCAATGTGGTGGACGTGAACGTCACCGGGTTTCCAGACAAGCCACCAGTTGCGCCCACCGTGCCAGTTGCGCCCACCGCCAGCGTCGGTGCAAAACCAAAGCTGATGTTTTGCGCACCTGCGCCAACAGCAATGGTTTGTGTGGTTTGCGGTGCTGCAGTGTAGTTGGCGTTACCCGCCTGGTTGGCGGCAATCGTGCAATTGCCCGCCAGCAAAACCGTCACCGCCGTACCACTGACCGTACAAACAGAAGGTGTAGTTGATGTCAAAGTGACTGGGTTACCCGACGCACCGCCCGTGGCACTGACGGTGCCCGTGCCTCCCACCACCAGTGTGGGTGCCAAACCGAACGTAACGCTTTGTGCACCTGCGCTGACAGCTATGGTTAGGGTAGCTTGCGAGGCAGCGGTGTAGTTGGTGCTTGCGGCCTGGTTGGCGGCGATCACGCAATTGCCAGCGGCCAAAGCGGTGACCGTGCTGCCGTTGGTGCCGCCGACTGTGCAGACGGCTGGCGTGGTGGAAGCGAACATCACCGGGTTGCCAGACGCGCCACCAATTGCCGTTAGCGTGCTAGTTCCACCGACGAAAAGTGTAGGTGCCAAACCGAAGTTAACGCTTTGTGCACCTGCGCTGACTGCTATGATTTGTGTAGATTGCGGAGCGGCTGCATAAGTAGTGTTGCCGCTTTGATTGGCCGTTACCACGCAATCTCCAGCCGCCAAACCGGTCACTGTGGCACCCGCGACCGAACATATCGCACTGGTGCTGGTGCCAAAAGTAACGCTTAAGCCCGAGCTTGACATCGCAGCGACTATACCGCTGCCACCAACCACCAAGGTAGGCGCAGCACCCAAGCTGATGGTTTGTGCTAAGGCATCGCCCACACCGCTCAAACTGATGCTGTGCGGGCTGCCGGTGGCATTGTCAGAAATGGTGACTGTGCCAACCCGGTTGCCTGCCGCTGTGGGTGAGAAAGTTACGCTCAGATCACAGAAACCACCCGCACCCAAACCCGCACCGCAGTTATTCGTCACCGCAAAATCGCCGCTGGCGCTGACGCTACCCAGACTAAGAGCAGCACCACCGCTGTTGGTGAGTTTGACGACTTGCGCCACACTGCTAATACCAATAGTTTGTGCCACGTAGCTCAATGAGGTTGTGCTAAGCGAAACGACCGGTACTGCAACGCCAGTACCACTCAAGCCAAGCGTAATGGTGCCATTGCCAGAATTCGTGAAAGCACCTTTAGCAGAGTCGCTGTTGATCACCAAACTACCCGTACGCGTCCCGGCCGCAGCGGGTGAAAAAGTAACGGTGATCGTGCAATTTGCCGCTAGGTCCAAAGTACTGCCGCATGTTGTGGACTTGGCAAAGTCACCACTGATGCTGATGCCACTGATGTTGAGAATTTCACCACCGGCATTGGTCAGTGTGAACGTCCGTGCGCTACTTGCTCCCATGTTGGTGTTGCTGAAGAAACTGCCAAAACCAGATGGTGGCGTAGCGCCAATAGAACCAGTCAGAGATGCCACAGCCCCTTGCCCCGACCCACTGAGATTAATCGTGTGCGGACTACCTGGGGCGTTGCTGGTGATGGTGAGCGTGCCCGTGCGGGCGCCGGTGGCTGTTGGGCTGAAGCTCACATTCAGCGCGCAAAACCCCGCCACACCCAAGCCGCTACCGCAGTTGTTTGTGACAGAGAAGTCACCCGTAGTGACGATGCTGCTGATGGCCAATGCGGCCGTGCCGGTGTTGGTCAAGCTCACGCTTTGCGCTGTGCTGGTACTACCTTTGTTCAGTAAAGCAAAGTTCAGTTTAGTAGGCAGGCCACTGACCAACCCGGTGACTTTGAAGGAGGCAGTGACAGCTTTTGCGGCATCCATGGTGACGGTACAGGTGGCGGCGTTTCCAGAGCTGGCGCACGCACCACCCCAGGCGATCAGATTGGCGACGGGGTTGGCGGACAAGGTGACTACATCGTCAGCGAAGTAACCCGTCGCACCGGTGACGGTATCGCATTTAGTGGAGGTGTTACTACCTGTGCTTAAGCTGCTGGCGATTTGACCTGTACCAGTTTGGCCGATAGCCAAGGCCAAAGGACCAAAACACTGTCCAGCGCGTACCAGCCGAACCGCGTTGCTGGCGCTACGGTCGCTGCCGTTGGCGTAACCACCATTAAATTGAACGCCCCATGCGGTGCCCGAATCGATGGCGTAGGCTGAACCAGACCAAAAGACGGAACTGGGCGTGCCCGGAAACAATGTCGTATCGATAGCGGGGCTGATCTTGCTGTAATCCACCAAACTTAGCAATTCATCCGATGTGGGTAAGCGCCAGTCGCTGTGAGCCGCGAAATTGCCGGTCAGCGCGTTTGCAACATCCCAGGGATGAATGCTTGCACTGCCACTGCAAGTACTGCCAGTCCAGGTTTGTCCTAAGGCACAGCGCTGCCACATTAATCGGGTTGGGGTGTGCGTGACTGTGCCATCCCCTTGATCGACGTAGCTGATGCTGGGTCGGGCGACATCCAAGATGCCCAAAGACTGACCGGCACGCACTAGCCGAACCGCGAGGAGGCCGCCGCTGCGGCTGTAGATAGTGCCGTTGCCAAAGTAGAAGCCTATGCCCCACGCGTTGTACGAATAATAGGTGAGGGGCAAACTCGACCAATAGTTCGAACTTGGTGTAGCCGGAAAAGCCACTAAATCAATTGCCGGGTTATAAACCGACAGATCCACAATTGTCTGCAACTCCCGAATATTGGGCACCCGCCAATCACTCTGCCCCGCAAACGTCACCGTTCCCGTCAGCGCATTGGCCTGATCAAAGGTATAGGTGCTGGCCGTGCCGGTGCAGGTGGAATTGACCCCATCCCAAGTCTGCCCCATCGAACAGCGCATCCACTGCAATCCAGTGGTTGGGTCAGTCACCGTGCCATCGCCATTGTCCGTATAGGTTTTCGCCGCCATCGCCGGACTGGCCACACCCAGCATCACCAGGGCCAAAATCACCCAGCGCAACAGCGTACCAAAGTGCGTCTTGATACGTGCGTCAAAACGTTTGCAGTTGTCAAAAAACTCACCAGACATGGCGGCTCCCCTTTTTATGTTTGTTCATCGTTACTTTCAATTCAAGCCACTTCGTTTCTGACTTCGTTTTCGCGAGGTAACCAGCAATACTCAGCACAATCAAACTCAATGTTGAAAAGACTTGCAGAAACACCAAGTGAGGAAATGTGAGGCTCTTGGCGACATCGGGAACGTTCGTCATTGTGCCCACATACAGTGAGGCCAGCATGGATTTCGATAGCCCAACAAATTCGCATGAATCCGCTGCGTAAACCCCCCGTGCCAGAATGAACTGCTACACCTACCCCTGTTAGTTTAGAGAGCAAAAAGGTAGGTATGAAGATCAACAACCAGCACAAAAATCAGAATACTCAGGTACAAGTTCCAATGGTTGTAGTTGACTATCAGGCGTGCCCTGCAACTACGTGATCCCAATTTTTTGCAATTGCTGGCGAGCCAATAACCTGGGCTGAGGATCATGGATAGGGATGGCTTCAGCAGAAGCCATGACGCTGACTGATAACCAGCACAAAAGAAAAACACGCCGATCCGATGTAGCCCTTCAAAAAGACAATACAGCGGGTAAGCAAGTAAAAAGCGTGGTGTGTGCATTGTTCAGATGATGAATTTATATGGTGCCGATATGCGGTTAGTGCCACTCAATCACGCCGCCAATTGGTGAGTTGTTGAAGTCGTACGGATGATGCCTTGGCCCCATCGCAAAACACCTGAGGAATACCACAGCCGTAAAACCGTACATTGTCGACTCCAAAAATATCACGCGCCGCTTCCAGTGTGGTGCGCGGCGATTCCCCTGTTTTCATCTTGTCTGGCGACTTCAGCAACTCGGTGATTTCTGTTGGGTTGTACCAATGGTCATCAAAATCCGTTCCAACCACCACAGAGCAACGCACTACTTTGCCGGTTGAAGTTGATGATGTTTTATCGGCCACTTGTTTGCGGGCAGCAAAAAAGGCACGGTAAGCCACGTCATCCGGTGGCAAAGAGTAGCCCATCAGAATAATGTGGTTTGCTGACTGCGTCACCACCCGCAAGTCACGCTGAACCTCTTCAATGAAAGACGGTGGGGCTTGTTTGAAATTGCTTTGCATGATGGCCTGCGTGTGATGGGCGTAGGTCATCGCATCGCAATGAACACAGGCACGGGCATCTGTTTCACCCCGTTCCCAGGCTCGTTGCTCTTCGTCAGTTTCCGGTTCAATTTCGTCAAGCAGATTGGCTTGCTGCGCAAACCCGCGCAAGGGTGGCGGTGGAATCAAAGCACGTGATAAAAATTGCCATTGCTTTCCCATGTAGGCCGTGAGCTTGCCGCAACTCGGGCACTCACGCCAACACAGGCAGCCATGGGGAAACAAAAACTTGTTGATGCGCACCCGGCGGCTGGAATGATCGCGGTCATTCAGGCGTTGTGCTGATGCCTCATTGAGGGGGTACCAGACGCGCTCTTTGGCTTTATTCCGGTCATTTTGGGGGTCAATGGTACTGACCGCCATAAAAATGCCAAAGTCATGAAATATCTTGAGTGGCACACGCGGCACATCAATGCAAGGTGGGTTGAGATCATTAGCTTCTTTGTTGGCAATGAACTGCGCCCATAGCGCCACTGGGTCATAGTTGAGGCTGACAAATGCGATGTCGCCCAAATAAAAATCACGGGTATCAAAAGACTTGCCCGCAGCGGCTAGTGCCAAACCTTGCTGTTGGTGATGTTCGGTCAGTAACTGTGCAAAACCAAGATGCTGTTCAAGCGCTGACACTTTGTTGGTGAGTGCAGTTTGCCAGTCAACAAAAAACAAGGTGTTGAGTACCAATTGCAGGGCGCGCCGTGCCGCTATCAGGCGCTGGTGCGACAAAAACTGACCCCGCACGGAGAAGCCGTTATAGCTTTGGGCGTGAAGGTCCATCAGATTAAAAACATCTTGGAGATGAAAGCGCTGACCATCTACAAAACCCGGGCAGGCACCCACCACGGCTTTCAGCGCTGGCCAGTCATATAAGGCACGCAGTACGTGAATTCGCTCAGTCAGAGATTCATCAGCGGTATCGCTCCAGTGGCGGCCCATGGCAAGGTGTGCATTAGGCGAGATGTGATGGATTTTTTCAGTGTCGTCACCGAGAATTAGCAGCAAGTCGGTCAGCGGCTTGGCCCATGCACCAGACCTGACAAGGGCAGCAGTCACACGGTCAACCAGCGGCTGCGAGTCGTCCGGATGAACCAGGTTTCTGATTGCGGATGCCTGTGCTGGCGTCAATCGCATACCCAAGCTTGCGGTAGCACCTGCACCCCAGAATATGACAGTTTCAGCCCCGGTTCGCATGGCTATGGGGTGGGGTAGATAAAACCAGTGATTGTCAGTTTACCTGATGCATCATTTTTTAAATGAAGTTCGACTGGCTTTTGCTGTCCGGCAATGGTAGTCAATGCAGTCGCGTGGGCCTTGATAATTTGGGCATCCAATTCGCATGATTTCAGTGCATCCAGGCCGATGACCAAGGCATTCGCTGACTCCATTGGTTCGAGCTTTTTATCGGGGGATGGATAGGCAATTGCATTTGGTGACTTACCAGGGGATAGAAAGCCAGAGCAAGGTGTGATGTCAATTGTCAGGTTTTTGCCTTCAACACGAACGGCTATCGTGCCACGTATGTAATGGGTTGCAGTCATCTTATTCCCTTTTGCAGCAATACTGCCCGTGTAGCATGCATAGCTACAGGGGCAGAGTAATTTGATGAAGAATGTAAGCAAGTGAGGCATTCACTGTGCCAGACCTGCGGATACTACACCCACCAGATTTTGAATCTCTGCCATTTTTTGGGGGAGGTTATTGGCGCTTTTCACGTCGATCACAAGACTAAATTTAAAGACTTCCGGCCGGTCAGCCTTGGCTATGATTCGCCGTTGGTTCATCGACGACCAGATGCAGATTGAAGACGGGGTAATCAGCGCGGTTCGCGAAATGGTGGAACCGTCAAGCCTACGGATACCGCACGAACTTTTTTCATAATGAGGCTTTTGGGCTGCCCGACAGCGGGCACTGGCGAACGGCTCTTTCCGCTGCGGACCCGACGCCAGATATGCACTCCAAATTTTCTCTTCTATCATTTCAAACACCGTTGAGGCGTGGTGATTGGTTTATGCGACCGGGCTTTGGAGCGAAAGGCGCGCGCCGACAACCACTCGTGCATTGACACCCAAACCTCGCGCGTGGTTTTGCCCCAAAACCGCGTGCGCCTGACCCAGTCGCCGCGCCGTACATTGTTAAAACAAAGAAGGTCGCATAACCGGTTTTGAATCAGACCTATGTCAATGGATCCAACACCAGCGCACCCTTGCGCCAATCAATCATCAAACTCAGGCATCTTCACCCAGCACCAGTTGATTTGGTGCTGCAAAATGGTAAGCTGGGATCACCAGATTGGCGGGTGCCGGCCCGTCATCAAACACCCGCCCTGCCAAGTCAAACTGGGACGCGTGGCAGGGGCACATAAACCCTTTCCCGGCCATGTGATAGGGCGTGCACCCCCGGTGCGTGCACAAGGCGATTGCGACAAAAACCTCAGGCGTCAACGAACGCTGCGGGTTGCGGCAGGCCGGCGGCTGCACGGACTCTTGCGACGACACGTCAGTCAGCAAATGGTCTTTTTGCGTCAGCAAGGCCAGGTCGGACTCCGATCGGCGCAACACCCAGACCGGTCTGTCTTGCCAATTCACGGTCAGCAGTTTGCCCTCAGGCAAGTCAGACAGATCAACGCTCATCGGGTCACCCTGCGGATATGCTTTGCTACCCGTCCAGGGCCAAATGCTGGCCGCACCCGCCGAGGCCGCGACACCCAAGCCTGCAAGTACCAGTGTGCGACGTTGGCTAGGTTGTTTTTGAATGGGGCCGGATGTCATCCTGAAATCTCCTGTGCGCTGGCGCACGACGCGTTGTCGAGCCGATTGCAATATCCTTAGTTTAGCCAGCGACAATAGTCACCCTATGAACCCTGTTTACACCCTTACCCTGTCGTGCCCCGACCGCCTGGGGCTGGTGCACGCCGTGTCGGGCTTTTTGCTCGAGCACAGTGGCAACATCGAAGAAGCCGCGCAGTACAACGACACCAGCACGGGCCTGTTTTTCATGCGGGTGCAATTTGCCTGCGCCCAACACAGCTTTGATGAACTCCAGGCCGAGCTGGCGGTTTTTGCGGCGTCGTACCAGATGCAATGGCAATTGCACGCGCAGAGCCAGGCGATGCGCACCGTCATCCTGGTCAGTAAGGAAGGCCACTGCCTGAACGATTTGCTGTTTCGCTGGAAAAGCGGCCTGTTGCCACTGGACATCCGCGCCATCATCAGCAACCACCGCGACTTTTACCAACTCGCGGCCAGCTACAACGTGCCTTTTCACCACCTGCCAGTGAGTGCCAGCACCAAGGCACACGTCGAAGCCAAGCAGCTTGAAATCATCCAGGACGAAGGCGCCGAGCTGGTCGTGCTGGCGCGTTACATGCAAATCCTCAGTAACCAACTGTGCCAGCAACTCAGCGGACGCGCCATCAATATCCACCACTCGTTCTTACCCAGTTTCAAGGGTGCCAAGCCCTACTACCAGGCGCATGACCGGGGCGTGAAACTGATCGGCGCCACGGCGCACTACGTAACCGCCGATCTGGACGAAGGCCCGATCATTGAGCAGGATGTGGCGCGCGTCGATCACAGTAAAACGGTGGAAGATTTAACCGCGCTGGGCCGTGACACCGAAAGCCAGGTACTGGCGCGCGCTGTCAAGTGGCACAGCGAACACCGCGTGCTGATCAACGGTCACAAAACGGTGATTTTTAAGTAGCGGCGGCGTTGGCCATCAATTCACCGAGCCGGATCGCCCCACCGGGTTGCCATGTCGGGTTGAATTGCAGCGCGGCATCCGGAAACAACATCACCACCGTTGATCCAAGCAAAAAACGCCCCATCTCCTCGCCCTGCTTGAGGAATATGCTCTGATCATCATAGCGCCACTCACACAGATGCCCGGCGCGCGGGTGGTTGACGACACCGTGCCAGACAGTGGCCATGCTACCCACAATGGTGGCACCCACCAGCACCAGTACGAAAGGCCCACAGTCGCCCTCAAACACGCACACCAGCCGCTCGTTGCGGGCAAACAGCCCCGGCACGCCGCGCGCCGTCGTGGGGTTAACTGAAAACAAATCACCCGGCACGTAGATCATGCGATTCAGCCGCCCGGCACACGGCATATGGATGCGATGGTAGTCGCGCGGGCTCAGGTACAGCGTGGCATAGTGGCCGTCGTCAAATTGCGCCGCCAGTGTTGCGTCGCCGCCAAGCAGCGCGGTGCTGCTGTAGTGGTGGCCCTTGGCCTGAAAAATCTGCTGCCCTTGGATGCGGCCAAACTGGCTGATGGCACCGTCCACCGGGCAGATCAGGTCGGCCTGCGCCAGCGGCCTGGCGTCTGGCTTCAAGGCACGGGTGAAAAAATCGTTGAAGGTTGCGTAAGCGGCAATGTCCGGGTTAGCGGCCTCAGCCATGTTGACGCGGTAGCGCTGTACAAACCAGGCAATCAGCCGGGTTGTCAACGCACCCCAGCGCGCCCGCGCTACCCATCCAGCGAGCAGGGTTAGCGCTTGCTTGGGAATCAGGTATTGCGGCAACACCGCCAGACGGTCAGACATGGTGGGCAGGGATTCTACGCAGTGCAATCACGCGCTCTGGTGCCACAATGGCAGCCATGGCCGCCGCCCGCATTCCACCCATTCAGTGTCTGCTAACCTTTGAAGCGCTGGCGCGTTTGCGCAGCGTCACGCAAGCGTCTGACGAACTGTGTGTGACCCCCAGCGCCGTGAGCCACCGGGTCAAGCAGCTCGAACAGATCATCGGCACCAAGCTGTTTGGCCGCGCCGACTTTTCTCTCACGGTGGAGGGCATCGAGTACCTCGCGCATGTGCGCGAGGGCCTGTCGATGTTGCAACGCTTTCCCAGCTCGGCGGCCACACCGGGCAAGCGCAAGCTGCGCCTGGCCACCACGCCCACGTTTGCCCGCTCGATCCTGATTCCGCGCCTGCGCCAGTTCACCGAGGCCTACCCCGAGATCGACCTGACACTGCAAATCTCGATCCCGCTGCTCGACGTGGTGGCCGAAGACGCCGACCTGACGATCCGCTTTGGCACCGGGCGTTACGCCGACGTCGAACACATGTGCATCCTCAAGGACGAAGTCACGCCGCTGGCTTCACCCTCCTATGTACGCGAGCACGGCCCGTTTGAAGCAGCGCAAGACATCGAAGGCGAAAACCTGCTGCGCAGCCCGCTGGAACCCTGGCGCACCTGGTTTGCCGCCAACCACCTGGACTGGCCCGAGCCCGTGGAAGGCTCGCAGTTCAACGACGTGGGCCTGATGTGCGACGGTGCCGCCGCCGGCATGGGCATCGCGCTAATCCGCATGAAGCTGGCCTGGCCTTGGCTGGAAAACGGCTCGCTGGTGCGTTTGGGTACGAGTGAGCCCTTCATCACCAATATCCCCAGCCCACATGCGCATTACCTGTGCTGGCGCACCGGCACCATGGAACGCTGGGAATGCGTGGCGTTTGTGGATTGGCTCAAGCAAAGCGTTTCCTGACAGCACCGGGCCTGCTCTGCCAGTACATGCATCACCCGTTTTCAAACGGTGATCAAAATTTGTTCACAACCCATGCGGCCTGACTCCGCTAAAGTTGCCAGCCCCACCCGACCGCACGACAAGGACACGCCATGACCACCCAAGCTGCCGCATCCACGCTTGATTCGCTCTCGATACAAGAGCTACAAGGAAGGGTAGTACAGGGTCTGAAGGCCTGTTTGCCATCTCATGCACTGCTCTTCAACAGCGAAGACACCACACCCTACGAATGCGACGGCCTGACCGCCTACCGCCAACGCCCGCTGGCAGTGGCGCTGCCTGAGGACCCCACCCAGGTGCAGGCGCTGCTGCGCACCTGCCAGGGTCTGGGCGTGCCGGTGGTGGCGCGCGGCGCGGGTACCGGCTTGTCGGGCGGCGCGTTACCGCACCAACGCGGCGTGACGCTGTCGCTGGCGCGCTTCAACAAGATTCTGGCCGTTGACCCGGTGGCACGCACCGCCACCGTGCAGTGCGGTGTGCGCAACCTGGCCATCAGTGAGGCGGCGGCGGCGCACAACCTGTACTACGCACCCGACCCGAGCAGCCAGATTGCTTGCACCATCGGCGGCAATGTGGCCGAAAACTCGGGCGGCGTGCACTGCCTGAAGTACGGCCTGACGCTGCACAACATCCTCAAGATCAAGGGCTTCACCATGGCCGGTGAGCCCGTCACGTTTGGATCGGACGCGCTGGACGCGCCCGGCTACGACCTGATGAGCGTGGTCATCGGCTCTGAGGGCATGCTGGCGATCGTGACCGAGGTCACCGTCAAGCTCACGCCCAAACCGCAACTGGCGCGCTGCATCATGGCCAGCTTTGACGACATTACCAAGGCCGGTGACGCGGTGGCGGCGGTAATTGCTGCGGGCATCATTCCGGCCGGTCTGGAAATGATGGACAAGCCCATGACCGCCGCGGTAGAAGACTATGTGCACGCCGGTTACGACCTGAGCGCAGCGGCCATTTTGCTGTGCGAAAGCGACGGCACACCCGAAGAGGTGGAAGAAGAAATCGGCCGCATGAGCGACGTGCTGCGCGGCGCCGGTGCCACGCAGATTGCCGTCAGCCGCGACGAAGGCGAGCGGCTGAAATTCTGGAGCGGGCGCAAAAACGCGTTTCCGGCCAGCGGGCGCATCAGCCCCGACTACATGTGCATGGACAGCACTATCCCACGCAAGCGCGTGGCCGACATCCTGATGGCCATTGCCGAGATGGAAAAGAAGTATGCGCTGCGCTGCGCCAACGTGTTTCACGCCGGAGACGGTAACCTGCATCCGCTGATTCTGTTCGACGCCAACCAGGCCGACCAGCTGCACCGCGCCGAGCTGTTTGGCGCTGAAATTCTGGAGACCAGCGTCGCCATGGGCGGCACCGTGACCGGCGAACACGGCGTGGGCGTGGAAAAGCTCAACAGCATGTGCGTGCAATTTTCTGCTGCTGAAAACGAGCAGTTTTTTGGTGTCAAACGCGCCTTTGACCCGGCACGGCTGCTCAACCCGGACAAGGTCATTCCCACACTGCAACGCTGTGCCGAATACGGCAAGATGCTGGTGCGCGGCGGCAAGCTGAGCCACCCCGATTTGCCTCGTTATTAATAGCACTTTATGAAGGCATTGCAAGGGCTGGCATGGCTTTTGGTCATGCAATCTGCGGGGGAACTGCTGGCGCGTGGCTTGGCGCTGCCCTTGCCTGGCCCGGTACTGGGCATGCTGCTGTTGTTGCCGGCGCTGCGTTGGCCAGTGGTGCGCGAGCCGGTGGCCGCGTGTGCGGGTTTTTTGCTGTCGCACTTGTCGCTGCTGTTTGTACCGGTAGGCGTTGGCGTGATGACCCATCTGGATTTGCTGGGGGCGTACGGGCTGCGCATGCTGGCGGTGATTGTGTTGTCCACTTGGATCGGCCTGGCGGTGACTGCTTTGCTGCTGCGCAAACCCCAGGAGGGCGGCGATGCCTAAGTTTGTCGAACTGTGGATCTACCTGTCGGCCACGCCACTGTTTGGGCTGACGGCCACCCTGGTGGTGTATGTGCTGGCGCAAGCGGCCTACACGCGACTGGGCCAGGCTGCCTGGGCCAACCCGGTGCTGTGGTCGGTGGTGGTGCTGGCGAGCTTGCTGACGCTCACCCGCGTAGACTACCCCACGTATTTTTCTGGCGCGCAGTTCATTCACTTTTTGCTGGGTCCCGCCGTGGTGGCGCTGGCCTGGCCGCTGTGGGAACGCCGCCATGAGCTGCGCCAGCGTTGGCGTGCGCTGTTGCTGGCATCGCTGGCGGGCGGCGGCGCGGCCAGTGCATCGGCCATGCTGCTGGGTTGGTCAGTGGGATTGCCGCACGAGGTGATTTTGTCGCTGGCGCCCAAATCGGTGACAGCGCCGGTGGCCATGGGCATTGCCGACGCCATTGGCGGCGTGCCCGCGCTGGCTGCGGTGTTTGCTGTGATCACCGGCATGGTGGGCGCGCTCAGCGGCCGCACACTTTTCGGCCTGCTGCGCGTGCCAGCGCAGGGCACCGGTTGGATGGCACGCGGCTTTGCGCTGGGCACCGCCGCGCACGGCATTGGTGCGGCTCGGGCGCTACAGGTGAACGCAGACGCTGGCGCCTACGCCGGGCTGGCGCTGGGCATGCAGGTGATGTTGGCGTCACTGTTGATTCCGCTGATCTTTCGCTGGGTTTGATGCCGGGCGATATGGGTCGCAGCGGCGGGCACACCCCGGCGAATCTGCCGCGCGCTACCTTCAGATTCCAGCTACCAGCCGCCGCGCGGGCTCGTCGTCGTCCAGAATCTGTTGTGCCCACGCTTCAAGCTTTCCAGCGTCGGAGCGCAGCACCTCTTGCTTGACCGCCAGAATCTGCGCCGGGTGCATGGAAAAGCTGCGCAGCCCCAGCCCCAGCAACAACTTGGTCAGGGTGACATCGCCGGCCATTTCGCCGCACACGCTCACCGGTTTTCCTTGCGCCTTGCCCTGCGCCAGGGTGTTGGCGATCAAACGCAGCACCGCCGGGTGCAAGGGATCGTACAAGTGCGCCACCGATTCGTCGGCGCGGTCGATGGCCAGCGTGTACTGGATCAAGTCGTTGGTGCCGATCGACAGAAAATCAAAATACTTCAAAAACACCGGCAGGGTCAGCGCGGCCGCCGGAATTTCGATCATGGCGCCGATCTTGACCGGGCCATACGCCACGCCCCGGTTGTCCAACTGCACCCGGGCATGGTCGATCAGCGCCATGGTCTGGCGAATCTCACTGGCGTGCACCAGCATGGGTATCAGCAATTGCACCGGGCCATGCACAGCGGCACGCAACATGGCGCGTAACTGGGACAGAAACATGGCTGGTTCGGTCAGACTCCAGCGAATTGCGCGCAATCCCAGCGCCGGGTTCAGATGACCCAGGTCGCGCACAGATTCGTCCAGCGGCTTGTCAGCGCCAATGTCCACCGTGCGGATCGTCACCGGCAAGCCCTGCATGCCCTCCACAGCGCGTCGGTAGGCCAGATACTGCTCGTCTTCGTTGGGCAACTTGCCGTGGCGCCCCATGAACAGAAATTCGCTGCGAAACAGGCCTACACCCATGGCACCAGCTTGCACCGCCGCTGCGGCGTCGTCCGGCATTTCGATATTGGCCAACAATTCAATGTGCTGCCCGTCCAGGGTGACAGCGGGTGTGTGCAGCAGGCGCGTCAGCCTGCCACGCGCCAGTTCTGCCTGACGCTGGCGAAAACCGTATTCGGCCAGGATGATGGGCGAGGGGTCCACCACCACCACACCGGCGTCACCATCGATGATGACCCAATCGTCCTGGCGCAGCAGTTGGCTGGCCAGTCGCGCGCCCACCACCGCCGGAATATCCAGGCTGCGCGCCACGATGGCGGTGTGTGACGTCTTGCCGCCCACGTCGGTAATGAAGCCAGCAAAAACGCTTTGCTTGAACTGCAGCATGTCGGCGGGCGACAAGTCATGCGCCACCAGAATCAGCGGCACATCCACCGTGTCGTCCAGCAGCAGCTCTTGTTGCGCCGCCTTGCGCCCGGCACGCAAGGGCTGCACCAGCGGCGATGAAACGCCCCGCATGGCGCGCAGGATGCGCTCGGTGATCTGCTCCAGGTCGGCCTTGCGTTCGCGCAGGTACTCGTCCTGCATCTCGTCAAACTGGCGCGAGATCACCTCCAACTGGCTGGTCAGCGCCCACTCGGCGTTGTAAAGCCGGTCCTTGATCCAGTGACGCACGCCGCTTTCGAGTTCTTCGTCCTGCAGCAGCATCAAGTGCACTTCCAGCAAGGCGGAAAGCTCGTGCGGCGTTTCTTTGGGACTGTGGTGCGCAATGTTTTCCTGCAAGCGGTGAATTTCGGCAATGACAGCGTCGCGGCCGTCGCGCACGCGGTTGAGCTCAGCCACCACCTGAGTGGGCTCAATGAAATAGTGCGCCACATCGAGTCGGCTGGAGGCCACCAGCACAGCGCGCCCGATGGCGATGCCCCGTGCCACTGGCAAACCATGAATGGAGAAAGTCATGGGACGCCCACCCGGTTCAACTGATGCCAAGCCACCCTACTCACCTTCGCCGAATTTGTCATCGATCAGGGCGAGCAGGGCGGTCATGGCCTCTTGCTCGCGCTCACCCGAGGTTTCCACCTCCACCTCAACGCCCATGCCAGCGGCGAGCATCATCACCCCCATGATGCTTTTGGCATTCACCCGACGATCCCCGCGCGACATCCACACCTCACAGGGGAAACTACCTGCCAATTTGGTCAGCTTGGCCGATGCGCGGGCGTGCAGCCCCAACTTATTGCTGATGGTCGTCGTGGTCTTGATCATGCGACTTGCGTTGTTGATTCTGGGGTGCTGTCACCGCCACCTGCATGACACCTTGTGTGCCACCAGCCACGGCGCGTGCCACCAAGGCGTCCAGCGGTTCATGGCGATAGGTGACAGCGCGCAGCAGCATGGGTAAATTCACACCGGCCACCAGCCGTGAGTCGATGCCATCGACCAACTTTTGCGCCGTATTGCACGGGGTAGCGCCAAAGAGATCGGTCAACACCAACAGCTTCTTTTTGCCCAACAGTTCGACCGTCATGCGCGCGGCGCGCAGGGTTTCATCGGCCGATACGTTGGGTTGCACGTCCAGCACCGCCAGGCAGGTGTCTGCGTCCGGAAACACATGCAGCACGCACTGGCGCAGCGCATGAGCCAGCGGCGCGTGGGCGATGATGAAAATACCGTTGCTCATGTGATTGAAAAAGGGTGCACTCGTTACCTGCCTGGTTGCTCCAAGGTTTCGATCATTGACAGCAGGGGCGATTATGACTTTTCCAGTTCACGGTCAGCCGGATGCGACATCTTGACTGCTACTGTAGGACACCAAAAACTTTCTTCAGCAGCGCGCTGCCGGTGCCCACCGGATCGCGGCGAATCTTCTTTTCTTCCTCGCCGATCATGAAATACAAGCCGTCGAGCGCCTTGGCCGTAACGTAGCGTTCAATGCTGACGGCGTCGCCCTTGATCAGACCCAAGCCTGATGCCTTGTTCGCCAGTTGGTTGTACTGCTGGGCCAGTTGAACGCGCGCGGTGGTGCGGTTCACGATGGGCAAAAACTTTTCGCCCAGAGGCTGGCGCGTGCGATCGACAAAAAACTGCGTCACCGCTGTCTCGCCACCCGTCAGAATGGCTTTGGCGTCCTGGATGTTCATCGATTTGACGGCCCCCACCAGCATGTCTTTGGCCAGCGCAACGGCTGCCTCGGCGGCCTGATTCATGGCGGCTACCAGCGCATCGAGCCGCTCACCCTGCCCCAGCGCGCGCAGCAACCTGGAAGCATCTTGCAAATAGCCCGGCAGGGGAATGCGGACTTGATCATTACCCATGAAGCCGCCGGTTCGCCCCAGCTCGGACACGGCGGCGCGCGCCCCGCGCTCCAGCGCCGTGCGCAGACCTTGAGAGGCCTGGGCGCTGCTGAGCTCATCGAGCGACAAAGCTTGTGCGAGCCGATGCTGGAGCGCCAGCGCTACGGCGAGACACCCCAAGGAGAAAGTACGGCGATGCATCGTGTGCCTTCTATCCATGCTGTTGATGAAGGCCCGATGGTACCCAAGCTGCGCGCGCTGTCACAGCGCACAGCAATAACACCGGGGATTACTTGGCGCGGAAGTCGTCGTGACAGGACTTGCAGGCACCGCCGGTGCTGTTCACCGCCGTCTTGATGTCGTCCAGATTACCTGTCTTGGCGGCGGCAGCCAGCTTGGTCATTTCAGCCTGCATCTTGCCAGCGTAGTCGTCAAACTTGGCCTTGTCAGACCAGATTTCCGCTTTGGCACGGGTTTCACCGCCTTTATCGGTGCCAGGACCGAACCCGGCCCACGGCAGCTTGGATACAAACTCAGCGGTTGCAGCACTGTCAGCAGCCACTTTTGCGTCAAACGCAATCTTGCCGTTGGCCATGCCGGCCACACGCCCGAAGTTTTGCGCCATCACGAACAACGCACTTTTGCGATACTTGATCGCGTCTTCAGCTTTGGCAAACTGCGCCGAAGCAGGCAATGCAAACGACAAGGCAAGACCAGCCGCACACAGGGCAGTGATTTTTTTCATAAGATCTCCGTCAAATTGAATTGAAGTTTTCAGGGCAGCGCAGTCTATTGAGTTTGAAATATCCACTGATCTTGAGGGGAATCCATGCATCACACGGTTCGGGTTTGGGACGCGCCCACACGCCTGTTTCATTGGGCTTTGGTGACCTGCGTGCTGGGCTTGCTCGTCACTTCCCAGATCGGGGGCGCGGCCATGCCATGGCACTTCCGGTTCGGGTACAGCGTGTTGACCTTGCTGCTGTTTCGGTTGGTTTGGGGATTTTGGGGCGGGCACTGGTCGCGTTTTGCCAGTTTTGTGCGGGGACCAAGAGCTATTTGGCGCTACCTTCGCGGTCACGCCGATGCTGTAGCAAGTGTGGGGCACAACCCTCTGGGGGCGTTATCGGTACTGGCCATGTTGGCCTTTTTGATGCTGCAGGTAAGCTCCGGGCTGTTGAGCGACGATGAGATCTCTGCAGCCGGCCCGTTAACGCGACATGTGTCCGCTGCGCTGGTCAACGCGGCCACTTTCTATCACAAGAACATTGGTAAATTTGCGATCTTGTCCCTTGTTGCTCTTCATTTTTCTGCTATTATTTTCTACGCATTTGGGCGACGCGACAACCTGGTTCAACCCATGATCACCGGCGACAAGTGCTTAAGCTTTGCCGCGCCAGCCTCTGAAGACAGCGCGCGGCAGCGGCTTCTCGCGCTGACGATTCTTGGCATTTGCGGCGCGCTGGTCGCCATAGCTGTAGCATGGCTGGAGGCTTGAGTTTGTATGACACGCGCACGGATGATCACCACCTGGTTTTCTGACTCGTTCCAAAGAGGTTTATGAACACCGTCACACTCGTGAATATCACCGAGTCCAATGACACGGCAGCCGTGCGGGCGCTGTTTGAAGAATACGCCCGCAGCCTAGACATCAGTCTATGCTTCCAAGACTTTGACACTGAACTGGCGAACCTGCCGGGCGACTACGCGCCACCCCGGGGAGCCTTGGTGGGTGCCCGCGCAGGGGATCGCTGGGTCGGCTGCTGCGCGTTGCGACCGCTTGACACGGTGGACTACCCCAACGCAAGCGAGATGAAACGACTGTATGTTCAACCCGCCTTCAGAGGTTGCGGCGTGGGACGGCTGTTGACGGAGGCCATCCTGGACGCAGCCCGCAGTGCAGGCTACGGCTGCGTTTTACTGGATACGCTCAGCGACATGGAAAGTGCCCGCGCCCTCTATGAAGACCTTGGCTTTGAGGAGATTCCACCTTACTACCACAACCCCATTGCGGGGGCGCATTACCTGAAGGTGGCGCTGTAAAGCCTGGGTAACCCGCACCCCAGGCATCAGTGCATCAAGCCTTGGCCTGTGCCAGCATCGTCCCAGCATCGCTGACCTCAAACTTGCCAGGGCCTTCCACGTTGAGTGTGGTCACCTTGCCGTTTTTGACCAGCATCGAATAGCGCGCGCTGCGCAGCCCCATGCCCTTGCCCGTCAGGTCCAGCGTCAAACCTGTGGCTTTGGCAAATGCGGCATCACCGTCGCCGAGCATGCGAACCTTGCCAGCGGTTTTCTGGTCGCGTGCCCAGGCCCCCATGACAAAAGCGTCGTTGACGCTCACGCACCAGATTTCATCCACCCCTGCGGCCTTGAGCGCCGCATGGTTTTCAACATAGCCAGGAACATGCTTGGCCGAGCAGGTTGGCGTAAACGCGCCCGGCAGGGCAAACAGCGCAATGGTCTTGCCCGCGCTGGCTGCGGCCACGTCCACCGGGTTGGGGCCCAGGCTACAACCGCCACCTTCGACTTCAGAATATTCCATCAACGTCACCGCGGGCAAGGTATCACCAATCTTGATCATGTACAGCTCCTGAATGTAAATTAAAACAAAAACGGCCCACATTGTGAGCCATTCTGAAATTTTGCGGGTCAGACCACTCGCGCCAGCGATGTGCTCTGACCCCTACTGGGCACGAACACTAGTCACTTAAACCAATGCGGCCTTTTTCACCAAACGGGTAGCTACCCAGTTTTTGGTCTTGGAGATCGGGCGGCTTTCGGTGATTTCGATCACGTCACCCAGCTTGTACTCGCCTTTTTCGTCATGGGCGTGGTACTTGCTGGACTTGCCAACGATCTTGCCATAGAGCTCGTGCTTGACGCGGCGCTCAATCAGCACCGTGACCGTCTTGGCTCGCTTGTCACTGACGACCTTGCCAACCAAGGTGCGTTTGAGGGATGTTTTAGCTTCCGTCATGTTGCGCTCCTTATTTGGCGGACTCGGCAGCCGCAAGCTTCTCGACCAGAATGGTCTTGGCGCGCGCGACGTCGCGACGCGCCAACCTGAGCGCGTCTGTGTTGTTGAGTTGTTGGGTGGCTTTCTGCATGCGCAAACCAAAGTGTGCTTTTTGCAAGTCCTTGATTTCAGTTTTCAGGCCAGCCACATCTTTTTGGCGTAATTCAGTCGTTTTCATATGCATTGCTCCTGATTACTGGCCGATCATGCGCGACACGAACGTGGTGCGCAGCGGCAGCTTGGCAGCGGCCAGGCGAAACGCCTCACGCGCCAATTCTTCAGGCACACCCACAATTTCGAACACGATCTTGCCGGGCTGAATTTCAGCCACGTAGTACTCGGGGTTGCCCTTGCCGTTACCCATACGCACTTCAGCAGGCTTCTGGGAAATGGGTTTGTCAGGGAACACGCGGATCCAGATGCGGCCGCCACGCTTGACGTGCCGTGACACCGCACGACGTGCAGCTTCAATCTGGCGCGCTGTCAGGCGACCACGATCGATACATTTGAGACCGAAATCACCGAACGCAACCGTGCTACCACGGGTGGCGATGCCGGTGTTGCGGCCTTTTTGCTCTTTACGATACTTGCGACGAGCGGGTTGCAACATGATTATTCTCCTTTGCCGTCAGCTGCCACAGCGCTCGTGCTGGCGGCAGAAACTGGCGCTGCTACCTTGCGGACGCGCTTAACGGCGGGTTTGTTGGCATCAGCACCCAGGGCTTCTGCGGGTTTGTCGCTTCCGTCAGCAGGGGCGCTGTTGGAACCCATTGGACGACGACCGCCGCGCGGAGCCGGACGATCGGAGCCAGGGCGTGCGTCACGACGCGGACCACGCGGGCGACGCTCGTCATCCGGACGCGGTGTTTCTGCTGCGGGCAGATCATTGCGGCCGAGCGTGTCACCCTTGTAGACCCAGACCTTAACACCGATGATGCCGTAAGTGGTCTTGGCTTCAGAGGTACCGTAGTCGATGTCGGCACGCAGGGTGTGCAGCGGCACGCGACCTTCGCGGTACCACTCACAACGCGCGATTTCAATACCGTTGAGGCGACCCGACGACATGATCTTGATGCCCAGGGCACCCAGACGCATGGCGTTTTGCATGGCGCGTTTCATGGCCCGACGGAACATGATGCGCTTTTCGAGCTGCTGGGTGATCGAGTCTGCGATCAGCTTGGCATCGATTTCAGGCTTGCGCACTTCTTCGATGTTGACCGCCACCGGCACGCCCAATTGCTTGCCGAGTTCGCGCTTGAGGTTTTCGATGTCCTCGCCTTTTTTGCCGATCACCACACCCGGACGCGCCGAGAAAATGGTGATACGCGCATTTTTGGCAGGGCGTTCAATCAGAACACGCGACACCGATGCATTTTTCAGCTTGGCTTTGAGGTACTCGCGTACCTTGATGTCTTCTGCCAGCATGCCGGCAAAATCACGGTCACTGGCGTACCAGCGCGATGCCCAGTTACGACTGATCGCCAGGCGAAAACCGGTTGGATGGATTTTTTGTCCCATATCTTCCTGGCCTTTTTCAGTTACCGACCGTCACGTACACATGGCACGTGGGTTTTCTGATTTGGTTGCCACGACCTTTGGCGCGGGCCGTGAAGCGGCGCAGCGACGCACCTTGTTCGACGTAGATGGTTTTCACCTTCAGCTCGTCGATGTCGGCACCGTCGTTGTGTTCAGCGTTGGCGATCGCAGACTCCAGCACTTTCTTGATGATCCCGGCAGCTTTTTTCTGCGTGAATTGCAAGATGTTCAGGGCCTGATCGACCTTTTTGCCACGGATCAGATCCGCGACCAAGCGTCCTTTGTCCACCGACAAACGAACGCCGCGAAGGGTTGCACGTGTTTCCATGGTCACCTCTTATTTCTTGACGACTTTTTTGTCGGCAGGGTGGCCCTTGAAAGTGCGCGTGAGCGCAAACTCACCCAACTTGTGGCCCACCATTTGATCAGTGATATAGACTGGAACGTGCTGCTTGCCGTTGTGCACGGCGATGGTCAACCCGATGAAATCGGGCAGCACCATGGAGCGACGCGACCAGGTCTTGATCGGCTTCTTGTCTTTGGCAGCCACAGCCTTTTCGGCTTTGACAACCAGATGTTGGTCAACAAACGGACCTTTTTTGAGAGAACGAGTCATTTACCTACCCCTTACTTCTTGCGACGCGACACGATCATGACCTGCGTGCGCTTGTTGTTACGGGTACGGTAGCCCTTGGTCAGATTACCCCAAGGATCGACTGGATGACGGCCCTCACCGGTCTTGCCTTCACCACCGCCATGGGGGTGGTCCACCGGGTTCATCACTACACCGCGAACGGTTGGGCGAATGCCGCGCCAACGTGTGGCACCGGCCTTGCCGAGTTGACGCAGGCTGTGCTCTTCGTTGGCAACCTGGCCCAGCGTGGCCCGGCAATCGATGTGAATTTTGCGCACTTCGCCCGAGCGCATACGCACCTGTGCGTAAGTGCCCTCGCGCGCCAGAAGAGTGGCAGAAGTACCGGCAGAGCGCACCACTTGGGCCCCCTTGCCGACTTGCAGTTCGACACAATGCACCACCGAGCCCACAGGGATATTGCGCACCGGCAGGGTGTTGCCCACACGGATCGGAGCCTCGGCACCACTCATGATCGACGCGCCCACCTCAAGTCCACGCGGGGCGATGATGTAGCGACGTTCGCCGTCGGCATAGCACACCAGCGCGATGTGCGCCGAACGGTTGGGGTCATATTCGATGCGTTCAACCTTGGCGGCAATGCCGTCTTTGTTGCGCAGGAAATCAACCACCCGGTAGTGGTGCTTGTGACCGCCACCCTTGTGACGGGTGGTGATGTGACCGTTGTTGTTGCGGCCCGCCTGCTGGAATTGCGGCTCCAGCAGAGGCGCGTGCGGTGCACCCTTGTGCAACACTTCGCGCGAGACCTTCACCACGCCACGACGGCCGGGTGAAGTAGGTTTCATCTTGATTACAGCCATGATTAAGCAGCCTCCCCGCCAAGGTTGATTTCCTGACCTGGCTTGAGCATCACGTAGGCTTTGCGAACGTTGTCGCGGCGACCCACAGATTTGCCAAAACGTTTGGTACGACCCTTGGTGTTCACCACCGATACGCCCTTGACTTCCACCTTGAACATCAATTCCACAGCGGCCTTGATTTCATACTTGGTGGCGTCTTGCAGCACCTTGAAGGTGACGGCATTGCTTTTTTCTGCCACCGCCGTAGCCTTTTCAGACACGATCGGGGCAACCAGCACCTGCATCAGACGACCTTCGTCGAATTTCTGGGTTTGAGTTCCGTGGCTCATGCAAACATCTCCTGCAATTGGCCCATGGCCGCCTTGGTCACCAGCACCTTGCGATAGTGCACCAGGGATACCGGGTCGGCGTAGCGCGGCTCAACCACAAGCACATTCACCAGATTGCGTGAAGCCAGGTAGAGGTTTTCATCCACCTCGTCTGCAATCACCAATACCGACTCAAGATTCATGGCCTTGAACTTGGCGGCCAGCGCCTTGGTCTTGGGCGATTCAACTGTCAGCGAATCCACCACCGCCAGACGACCTTCACGGGCGAGCTGCGACAAAATAGAAGCCATACCGGCGCGGTACATCTTCTTGTTGATCTTCTGGGTGAAGTTTTCATCGGGCATATTCGGAAAAATCCGACCGCCCCCGCGCCACAGCGGCGACGACGTCATGCCCGCACGTGCGCGGCCGGTACCCTTTTGCTTGAAAGGCTTCTTGGTCGAGTGGCGCACTTGCTCGCGGTCTTTTTGAGCGCGCGTTCCTTGGCGTGCATTGGCTTGGAAAGCCACAACCACCTGATGCACCAGGTCTTCGTTGTAAGCACGGCCAAACACGGTTTCAGGCACATCCAACTTGGACGCCACCTGGCCTTGATCGTTGAGGAGTTCGAGCTGCATCAGTTCGCTCCTTTCGTTGCGGTTGCGACAGCCTTGACAGCCGGGCGTACGGTGACAAAACCACCCGCCGAACCAGGAATCGCTCCCTTGATCATCAGCAACTGGCGCGCTTCATCCACGCGAACGATATCGAGATTTTGCGTGGTGACCAGATCGTCACCGAGGTGACCGGTCATACGCTTGCCAGGAAACACACGACCCGGATCCTGCGCCATACCGATGGAGCCAGGAACGTTGTGCGAACGACTGTTGCCGTGCGAGGCGCGTTGCGACTTCATGTGGTGGCGCTTGATGGTGCCAGCGAAACCCTTGCCGATGGTTGTGCCCTGCACATCCACCTTCTGGCCCGCCGTAAACACCGCATTCACAGGCACATTGGCACCTGACGGGTATTGCGCTGCGGTTTCAGCGGTCACGCGAAACTCTTGGATGATTTCACCGGCTTCAACACCTGCTTTGGCAAGGTGCCCGGCGGTTGGCTTGTTGACGCGAGAAGCTTTCTTCGCACCAAACGTTACCTGCAAGGCAACGTAGCCATCGTTCTCTTGGGTTTTGACTTGGGTCACTCGGTTGTTTGACACATCCACCACCGTGACAGGAATTGCATTCCCGTCATCGGTGAACAGACGCATCATGCCCACCTTGCGCCCCAGCAACCCTAAGTGATTGCTCAGACTCATTGTTTTCTCCGTAACTCTCACCGGCGCAACTTCAATTGGCGGCGCACGTTGTGGTGTGAGAGACTGTTAATAAAACTCACCAACCGGAGTTACCCCCGGCTGAAGAGCCTGCGATTATAGCCACAGCAATTCATGACAATCGCCGTGGCCACAAATCTATTTGTTTTGACCATCCACTGTGGCGGCAAAGCACACCCATCATTGCAACTTGATCTCGACATCCACGCCTGCAGGCAGGTCGAGCTTCATCAGCGCGTCAACGGTCTTGTCGGTCGGATCCACGATGTCCATCAGACGCTGATGCGTGCGAATTTCAAACTGGTCACGACTGGTCTTGTTGACGTGCGGTGAACGCAAAATGTCAAAGCGCTTCATGCGCGTGGGCAGGGGCACCGGGCCCTTGACGATCGCACCGGTCCGCTTGGCGGTATCGACGATTTCGGCGGCAGACTGGTCGATCAACTTGTAATCAAACGCCTTCAGGCGAATGCGGATTTTTTGTTTGGTTGCCATGTTGTTCTTTCTGGTATCAGGCAATCACCTTGGCCACCACACCGGCGCCCACGGTACGGCCACCTTCGCGGATGGCAAAGCGCAGGCCTTCTTCCATGGCGATGGGGGCAATCAGCTTGACGGTGATGCTCACGTTGTCGCCAGGCATGACCATTTCTTTGCCTTCTGGCAGCTCAATGGCTCCGGTGACGTCGGTGGTGCGGAAGTAGAACTGCGGGCGGTAGTTGCTGAAGAACGGCGTGTGACGGCCACCTTCGTCTTTGCTCAAAACGTAGATTTCGCCGACAAACTGGGTGTGCGGCTTGATCGAGCCGGGTTTGCACAGCACTTGGCCGCGTTGCACTTCTTCGCGTTTGGTGCCGCGCAGCAAGATGCCAACGTTGTCGCCCGCTTGGCCCTGGTCAAGCAGTTTGCGGAACATTTCGACGCCGGTGCAGATGGTTTTCTGGGTGTCGTGGATGCCGACGATTTCAATTTCTTCGCCGACTTTGATGACACCCCGTTCCACCCGGCCTGTGACCACGGTGCCACGACCAGAGATGGAGAACACGTCTTCTACGGGCATCAGGAACGGGCCGTCGATGGCACGCACGGGGGTCGGGATGTAGCTATCGAGCGCGTCAGCGAGTTTGAGGATCGAGCCTTCGCCCAGTTCACCCTTGTCGCCTTCCATGGCGAGCTTGGCACTGCCGTGGATGATGGGGGTTTTGTCGCCGGGGAAGTCGTATTTGTCCAGAAGTTCGCGCACTTCCATTTCAACCAGTTCGAGCAGTTCGGCGTCATCGACCATGTCGCACTTGTTCATGTAAACGATGATGTAGGGCACGCCCACTTGGCGCGCCAGCAGGATGTGTTCGCGCGTTTGCGGCATCGGGCCATCAGCAGCCGACACAACCAAGATAGCACCGTCCATCTGGGCCGCACCGGTGATCATGTTCTTGACGTAGTCGGCGTGGCCGGGGCAGTCAACGTGAGCGTAGTGGCGGTTCGTTGTTTCGTATTCGACGTGCGCGGTGTTGATGGTGATGCCGCGCGCTTTTTCCTCTGGCGCAGCGTCAATCTGGTCGTAGGCCTTGGCGGTGCCGCCAAATTTGGCCGCCATGACGCTGGTGATAGCAGCGGTCAGTGTGGTTTTGCCGTGGTCAACGTGACCGATGGTGCCCACGTTCACGTGGGGCTTGGTACGGGCGAATTTTTCTTTTGCCATTTTTCAAGTCTTTCAAAGAGCAGTGCCCGTGGGTTGGTTTAATGTTTGCATGTCGTCACGGATTCCATCGCCACGGGCAGCGTTGGGTGCGACATCGCAGACAGGTTCTAATCAGATGGGGTCAGAGCACATCGCTGCGCGAGTGGTCTGACCCCAGGTCTCAGGTTTCTTATTTAGCCCTTGCTGCCATGATGGCTTCGGCCACATTGCGTGGAGCTTCCGCGTAGTGCTTGAATTCCATCGTGTAAGTGGCACGGCCTTGTGACATCGAGCGCAGCGTGGTGGAGTAGCCAAACATTTCGGACAACGGCACCTCGGCACGAATCACCTTGCCGCCACCGGCCATGTCGTCCATGCCTTGCACCATGCCGCGACGTGACGACAAGTCGCCCATCACGTTACCGGCGTAGTCTTCAGGTGTTTCTACCTCAACGGCCATCATGGGCTCCAGAATGACCGGGCTGGCCTTGCGGCAGGCATCCTTGAAACCAAAGATGGCAGCCATTTTGAACGCGTTTTCGTTTGAGTCCACATCGTGGTAAGAACCAAAGGTGAGAGCCACCTTCACATCAACCACCGGATAGCCGGCCAAGACGCCGCTATTGAGCGCTTCAACCACACCTTTTTCAACCGCCGGAATGAACTCGCGCGGCACCACGCCACCCTTGATTTCGTCCAGAAACTGGAAGCCTTTGCCGGCTTCGTTGGGTTCCACGCGGAACACCACGTGGCCGTACTGCCCCTTACCGCCGGACTGGCGCACAAACTTGCCTTCCACGTCCGATACCGACTTGCGAATGGTTTCGCGGTACGCCACTTGGGGCTTGCCCACGTTGGCTTCCACGCCAAATTCACGCTTCATGCGGTCGACAATGATTTCGAGATGCAATTCACCCATACCACCAATCAGAGTCTGACCCGATTCTTCGTCGGTCTTGACACGGAACGATGGATCTTCCTGAGCCAAGCGCTGCAAGGCGATGCCCATTTTTTCCTGGTCAACCTTTGTCTTGGGCTCGACCGCCTGGGTAATCACCGGCTCGGGGAACACCATGCGCTCCAGCGTGATGACGGCGTTGGGGTCACACAAGGTTTCCCCCGTGGTCACATCCTTCAGGCCAATACAGGCGGCAATGTCACCCGCCACAATTTCGCTCACTTCTTCGCGCTTGTTGGCGTGCATTTGCACAATCCGGCCAATGCGTTCCTTTTTGCCACGCACCGGGTTATAGACCGTGTCGCCCTTGGTCAGCACGCCGGAATAAACGCGCACAAATGTCAATTGACCCACAAAAGGATCTGTCATCAACTTGAAAGCCAACGCCGAGAATTTTTCGTTGTCGTCAGCCTTGCGATGCACTTCATGTTCGTCTTCATCGAAACCAGGTACCGGCGGTACATCCAGTGGCGACGGCATGAGTTCGATGATGGCGTCGAGCATGCGCTGTACACCCTTGTTCTTGAACGCGGTACCACACAGCATCGGCTGGATTTCGCAGGCAATGGCGCGGGTGCGCAAACCGAGTGTGATTTCATCTTCTGACAAGTCACCTTCTTCAAGGTATTTGTTCATCAGCTCTTCATTGGCCTCTGCCGCAGCCTCAACCATTTTTTCGCGCCATTCCTTGGCTTGGGCCAACAGCTCAGCAGGAATTTCTTCAAAGTTGAACTTCATGCCCTGCGATGCCTCGTCCCAGATGATGGCTTTCATCTTGCGCAGGTCAATCACCCCGGTAAAGTGTTCTTCGGCACCAATCGGAATCACGATGGGTACCGGATTGCCCTTCAGGCGCAGCTTCATCTGGTCATAGACCTTGAAGAAGTTGGCCCCGGTGCGGTCCATCTTGTTGACGAACGCTATACGTGGCACGTGGTACTTGTTGGCCTGACGCCAAACGGTTTCAGACTGGGGTTGCACGCCGCCCACAGCGCAATAGACCATACAGGCGCCGTCGAGCACGCGCATGGAGCGCTCTACCTCGATGGTGAAGTCCACGTGGCCGGGGGTGTCGATGATGTTGATGCGGTGTTCGGCAAAGTTGTTTTCCATGCCTTTCCAGAAACAGGTGGTGGCCGCAGAGGTGATGGTGATACCGCGCTCTTGCTCTTGCTCCATCCAGTCCATGGTGGCAGCGCCGTCATGCACTTCACCGATCTTGTGGTTTACACCGGTGTAAAAAAGAATACGCTCGGTGGTGGTGGTTTTACCGGCGTCGATGTGCGCTGAAATGCCGATATTGCGATAGCGCTCAATGGGGGTATGGCGAGCCATGATGGATCCTTAGGTGATCTGTAAATTTCAAACTACGACGCCGCAGGGGCTTATGACCGCTGCGGCGTAGCGAGAAGGCTTCAGGCTAGGCGCAAACCCGCTGGCAGTGCGATGAGCACGACAAGGGTTGGCAACGACGCATGAAGCCTTCGCAGTAGCCGCTCTTTAGAAACGGAAGTGCGAGAACGCCTTGTTCGCTTCGGCCATGCGGTGAACTTCGTCACGCTTTTTCATGGCACCACCGCGACCTTCAGTGGCTTCCATCAACTCATTGGCCAAACGCAGCGCCATGGATTTTTCGCCACGCTTGCGGGCGGCTTCCTTGATCCAGCGCATGGACAGGGCCAGGCGACGCACCGGGCGCACTTCAACCGGCACTTGGTAGTTGGCACCGCCAACGCGGCGGGACTTGACTTCAACCAAAGGCTTGACGTTGTTGATGGCCATGGTGAAGGCCTCAACCGGGTCTTTACCGGGGTTTTTCTTTTCGATTTGTTCCAGAGCACCATAAATAATGCGCTCGGCAACTGCTTTTTTGCCGCCTTCCATGATCACGTTCATGAACTTGGACAGCTCGACATTGCCGTACTTGGGATCCGGCAGGATTTCACGTTTAGGGACTTCGCGACGACGTGGCATATTTTCACCTCTATTGCTTCAGCTGGCGTCTTGTGGGACACCTCGAGAGTTAATCAATAAGACTCTCACTTACTCGACCCAGACATTGGGTCACTTCGTTCATCTGCTGCGCCACGCAACAAACAAACACCTTTTATATTGACAAATCAATGGCTTATTTGGCCTTGGGTCGCTTGGCACCGTATTTGGAGCGCGACTGCTTGCGGTCTTTCACGCCTTGCAAGTCAAGCGAACCACGCACGATGTGGTAACGCACACCGGGCAAGTCCTTGACCCGACCGCCGCGCACCAGCACCACGCTGTGTTCCTGCAGGTTGTGGCCTTCGCCGCCGATGTAAGAAATCACCTCGAACCCGTTGGTCAGGCGAACCTTGGCCACTTTACGCAAAGCCGAGTTGGGCTTTTTGGGTGTGGTCGTGTACACGCGGGTGCAAACGCCCCGGCGTTGTGGAGAATTTTCCATCGCCGGGCTCTTGGACTTGATCACTTCGACCGAGCGCCCTTGACGGATCAACTGATTGATGGTTGGCATTGCGCCTCCTAAAAACTAAACGTCCCTAAACGTTCAAACATGAAAAAGACAAAAACGAAAAGCCCTTCGGAAAGCCCGAAAAGCCCGCTACTATATCAGGTCACCGCTTTTGAGACCAAAAAGTGGCCTGGAAAAATTTGTCAGCGCGCTTACTTGATCCATAAGCGCAACACGTCCCACGCCCGCCCCAGCAATCCGGCTTGCTCCACGCTCTCCAGCACTTGCAGCGGCACCTCGGCCACAAGTTGGTCCTGGGCCTTAACACGCAACGTCCCGATTTGCTGCCCCTTGCCCAGGGGTGCCACCAGCGGGTCTGGCCGGGCCACGTCGGTGCTCAACTTGGTGGCGCTGCCTGCGGGGACCGCCACCACAATCGCCTGCGCCTGGCCCAAGGCCACGGTGGATTGTTTGCCCTTCCATACGGTCACAGTCACCACCGGCAGATTGGCGTCAAACAGTTTGACCGCGTCAAACGCGGTGTAACCCCAGTTCAGCAGCTTCTGCGACTCATTGGCGCGGGCGTTTTCGCTGGCCGCTCCCAGCACGACAGACAACAAACGCCGACCGCCCACGCCTGCAACATCGCGCCGTGCGGTGGCAATCAGGCAATAACCGGCAGCGTCGGTGTGGCCGGTTTTCAGGCCATCCACCGTTGGGTCTCGAAACAACAGGATGTTACGGTTGTTGTCATTGGCTGCTGGCGTGCCAGGATAGCGATACTTCTTGATCGCGTAGTAACCGACCTCTTTGGGAAAGTCACGCATCAGCCGCGTGGCCAACAGGCTCAAGTCACGCGCCGTGGTGGTGTGCCCTGGCTCGGTGAGCCCCTCAGGGTTTTTGTAGCTGGTGGCCTTCATGCCAAGTACGCGGGCCTGGTCGTTCATCAGCTGCACAAAACGCTCGGCGCTGCCCCCCACCCCTTCCGCCAGCGCCATCGTCGCGTCATTGCCGCTTTGAACAATCATCCCCTTGATCAGGTCTTCCACCGGTACCTGCATCTTGGGGTCGATGAACATGCGCGACCCTGGCATCTTCCAGGCGCGCTCACTCACCGGCAGGGTTTGCTGCAAGCTGATTTTCTGGGTACGCAAGGCATCAAAAACCAGGTAGGCTGTCATCAGTTTGGTCAGTGATGCAGGTTCCACCGGTGTATCGATGTCTTTGGCCGCCAATATCTGGTTAGCGGTGACGTCCAGCAACAGGTAAGAACGCGCCGCAATTTCGGGTGGCTGCGGCGCTTGCGCAGCCGCCACCAGAGACCAGCACGCCAGCAAAACCAGGAACAATTTTTTCATCAAAACAACCCACAGGCCGACAAAACGGCATCAAATAGTTATAAATATAATAGCTTCCAGCCCTTATAAATCAAGGGCTAGAGCACAAAAAGACTAAGAAAATCAGCGACCCACGTCGGGCGGTACTAGCAAGCGCTGCACCACTTGGCCGTTTTTGAGGTGCGATTCGACAATCTCGTCAATGTCACTGGCGTCCACATACGAATACCAGACCCCTTCCGGGTACACCACCGCCACTGGCCCGGCGGCGCAGCGATCCAGGCAACCCGCCTTGTTGACGCGCACCTGCCCCGGCCCGGCCAAGCCAGCGGCCTTGACTTGCGCCTTGCAGCGTTCAAAGGCGGCTTGGGCGTCGTGCTGCGCGCAGCAGGCCTCACCATTTTTGCGCTCGTTTAGGCAGAAAAAGATGTGCCGCTGGTAGTAGCCGTTTGCAGATGCTTGTGTCATGGCAGGATTTTAGGTTGACCGCTCGTGACCGCCCACACGCCCCAGCAAATACGCCAGACAGGCAAACGGCCATAGCCACCCCAGCCATTGCGCCACCCCATGAAAACGGATGAATTGCCCTTGCTCCCACAGGAACAGGGTCTGTTCAAAGTAGGGCCCGTTGCCGGACTGGTTGATCAGGCTCAGGTACACCCCCAGCGCCAGCACGGCCAGGGCCGCAGCAGCGCGCGGGGTCAGCCACACCAGCGCCACCAGCAACACCCCGGTGGTAAACACGGCGTTTTTCATGGGAGCAGTCACCCAAGCCCAGGCGTGTTCCGGGCCAAAGCTGAGCGCTGCACTGAGGGTGGTGACGCCAACTCCAACGGCCAGTAACCAGAAAACAAACCACAGGCGCCGAACGCCCGGGCGCATCACGCCATACCCCAGCAGCCCCGGAATCAACAGCGCCAGCACCACACACGCCGCTTGCGTCAACGGCAACATGGGCTGTAGCTCAACGTCGCGCACCGGCAGCCAGACCAAGAAAGCGCTGTCTTGAAGCAGTTGGGCCAGCGCCACTTCAAGTCGTTCCAGCACCTGTCCCAACCCAAACGGCAAGGTGGTGGGGAACAGCAGCGCCAGCGGCCACAACGCCATTAGGACCAGGGCACCCCGCGCCTCCTCGACAAACCAGCTGGCCCGAAACCGCGCCCAGCGCTGCAACCAACCCAGCTTTTCAAGCCCCCAGGCAAACAGACACCCTGCCAGCGTTCCCGCCCCATTCAGCACAAAGTCAAGATTGGAGGCCACCCGGTGCGCCAAATAGACCTGGCAAGACTCCAGGCCCAGCGACAGCAGGGTCCCGGGCAGCAGGGCCAGCCAGAAAAAATGGCGGGTGCGCCCGGTGCGCAGCGCACTCAACGCCAGCAAGAACCCCAAGGGAATGTAGCCCAGCACGTTCGAGACCACGTCAAAAGCGGTCCAGTATTTGGGCCAGGGCGCGGTCAGAAACGACCAGACCGTCACACCCTGGTCGCGCCAGGGGCCAAAAGGGTACAAGCTGGCGTAAACAATCAGGCCCAGATACACCAGCGCCAGGGGCCAGGCTGCGGTTTTGTGTGTCGTCTCCATCTTTGCGCCTGTACGCGTTGCGCGGAACACACCAAAAAAAACCCCAGCCCGAAGGCTGGGGTGGTAAGCCTATTTGCTGTCACACATCAAGGCCCCGCTCAGGGAGGAAAAGCGGGGAGCAGTAAACTGCTCGGGGCGTAATTTAACAAAAAAAGTCGCCTGTTTCAACCCGGCTTGCAAAATTCTTACCAAAATCAGCCCATTTTCAGCAAAGGAACCCATTTATGACCCCCTACGCCCCCTTTCCCCAAGGTCGCCCGCGCCGCCTGCGCCGCGACACTTTCACCCGCAACCTGGTGCGTGAAAGCGTGCTGACCGCGCACGACCTGATTTACCCGGTGTTTGTCGTCGACGGAAAGCAACAGCGCCAGCCGGTGGCTTCCATGCCGGGCGTGGAGCGCCTGAGTCTGGACCTGCTGCTACCGGTGGCTGAAGACTGCGTCAAACTGGGCATTCCGGTGATGGCGCTGTTCCCGGTGATCGACCCGTCGCTGAAAACCCCTGACGGCCGTGAGGCGACCAACCCCGACGGCCTGGTGCCGCGCGTGGTGCAGGCGCTCAAAAAAGAATTCCCCGAACTGGGCGTGATGTGCGACGTGGCGCTGGACCCCTTTACCAGTCACGGCCAGGACGGCCTGCCCGACCCGCGCCCCGAAGAAGACGGCTACATCATGAACGACGCCACGGTCGAAGTGCTGGTCAAGCAGGCGCTCACCCAAGCCGGCGCGGGCGCAGACATTGTGGCCCCCAGCGACATGATGGACGGGCGCATCGGCGCCATCCGCAATGCGCTGGAAGCGCAGCACTTTGTGCACACCCGCATCATGGCCTACAGCGCCAAGTACGCCAGCGCTTTTTACGGCCCGTTCCGCGACGCCGTGGGCTCGGCGGGCAACCTGGGCAAAAGCAATAAAAAGGTCTATCAGATGGACCCCGGCAACAGCAATGAAGCCCTGCGTGAAGTGGCCATGGACATCGCCGAAGGTGCCGACATGGTGATGGTCAAGCCGGGCATGCCTTATCTGGACGTGGTGCGCCGCGTGAAGGACGAATTTCGCGTACCTACCTTTGTTTACCAGGTGTCGGGCGAATACGCCATGCTCAAGGCGGCCGCGCAAAACGGCTGGCTCGACCACGACGCGGTCATGCTGGAAAGCCTGCTCGCCTTCAAGCGCGCCGGGGCCGACGGCATCCTGACGTATTTCTCACGCGACGCCGCCAGATTGCTACAACAAAAATAGCTTTAGGCCCTTGTTATACGAGGGCTATAGGCATTTTTTATATAAAACTGCGCATGCGTTTTTTTGCCATCAGCGCCAGCAAGGTCACCGAACTGAGCGGGCAAGCCTTGGCGCAGTTGCAACTGCCCGCCAGCGGCTACCTGTGGCTGAGCTGCTCCCGCAGCGAGTTGGAACAGCATCTGGCCGATCTGCAAACCACGCTGCAGCGCTTGTGCGCTTTGCAACTGGTGGATTTGCACGTGTCAGACCTGCTCAACGCACAGTTGCCATCGCGCTACGACTACACCTCGCTGTACGACCTGCTGGTGTTTCGCAGGCTGACCACTGCGGCCAGCACGTCGATACCGCCTGCGGCCCCGACGGCGCATCGGGGCGCAGCGCCCGTGTTGCACCACATCGACACCAGCCCGGTGGGGTTTGTCGTGCTCGACCGGCTGCTGCTGACCGTGCACCCGCAAGACTGCGCCTTGCGCGACAGCTACGCGCAGCGCCTGCTGACGGCAGGCAACGCGCTCAGCGCTGACGCAGACGTGCCCGACCCGCGCTCCACCGGCGCGCGCGGCGTGCCCGGCAGCCCGGCCGACCTGATGCTGCGGCTGGTCAACCACATGGTGGACGGCTTTTTGGCGCTGCGCCGCGAGCTCAGCCATCAGCTCGACCACTGGCAGGCCGAACTGCTCAACCCCAAATCGCGCTTTGCCAACTGGAACATGATGCTGGCCGCGCGCCAGTCCCTGCACCAGATCGACGAGGTGTGTGAGGACCAGCGCAGCGCCATCCAGGACTGGATCGAAGCCCTGAAAAGCTGGCCCGACACCGACCCGCAAAGCAGCCAGCACGAGCGCGACATGCTGCAAGTGCGCAGCCGCGACGTGCTGGAACACATCGAGCGGGTGGTGCACCATGTACGCCAATTGGAGCAAAGCGCCGAAACCGCGGTGCAGATCCACTTCAACGCGCAAAGCCACCGCACGAACGAAATCATGCGCACGCTCACCGTGCTGACGGCCGTGTTTTTGCCGCTGAACCTGATTGCGGGCATCTTTGGCATGAACTTCGAATTCATCCCGCTACTGCACCGCAACAACGGCTTCTGGCTGGCCATGGCGGCGATGGCGCTGATCGCGCTTGGGCTGGTGCTGTTTTTCTGGCGCAAGCGCTATCTGGAACGCACGGCGCGCTGATTTTTATATGCTTTTTTGGCCTCTAACCCATTTAGAATAAGCGTAAGCTGCTATGGATTTTAAACCCCTGGTGACCCTGCTGGCCATTGTCAACCCGTTGGCCATCGTACCGTTTTTCATTCACTACACACAGGATTTTTCAGCCGCGCAACGCCGTCACACCATCTGGACGGCCTCATTCAGCACCTTTGTCGTGATCGCCACCTGTGCGCTGATCGGGCTGCACATTCTGGAGTTTTTTGGCATCTCGCTGGCGAGCTTTCAGGTCGGCGGCGGCATGTTGCTGCTGACTTCGGCGCTGGCCATGCTCAATGCGCAGCCCGCTGAAGCCAAATCCAACGAAGAAGAAATGCACGACGCTGCCGCGCGCGCCAGCATTGCCGTGGTGCCGCTGACCATTCCGCTGCTGACCGGCCCGGCCACCATGTCCACCGTGGTCATTTACGCCGAAAAAGCCAAAACCTTCTGGCAATTGAGCACGCTGGTGGGCTACGGTGTGGTGGTGGCGCTGGCCACGGCGCTGTGTTTTTCGCTGGCCGAACCGATTGCCCGCAGTCTGGGCAAGACCGGCATCAACGTGATGACCCGGTTGATGGGGTTGATTCTGGCGGCGCTGTCGGTGGAGGTCATGTCTGACGGCCTGGTGAAGCTGTTTCCGGCGCTGGGTCGGTAGCTTGTCATAAATGAGGTGGCGGAAGCGGTGAGGTTCGAACTCACGAACGTCGTAAAACGTTGCCGGTTTTCAAGACCGGTGCAATCGACCACTCTGCCACGCTTCCGCAAGGCGCGAATTCTAACGCGGCAGGGTTCTTTCCAGGTTGACCGTTTCGCCGAGCTGACCGAAGCTTATGATGGAGTCTGCCAGACGATTTCTCTTACTTGACACGCCGCTTATGACCACCAGCAAAGAAAGCCATCGCCAATTTTCACGGGTTCCCTTCAGCACCACCGTGACGCTGCACCTGGACGCCAAAACGCTCAACGTCCAATTGCTCGACATTGCGCTCAAGGGCGCGCTGCTTCGCACCGCTGAGCCGCAAGACCTGCAACTAGAACAGACTTGCCAACTGCTGTTGCCACTGACCGGCGGTGGTCAGGCGATCGAAATGAACGGGCGCATCGCGCACCTGGAAGGCCGCAACGTGGGCGTGCGCTGCGAGCATATCGAGCTGGCCAGTCTGACGCTGCTACGCCGCTTGCTGGAGCTCAACACCGGCGACGCCGACATCATGGACCGCGAGCTGTCGCAGCTCTTTGCGTCCGGCAAAAAATCTTAGGTGACGTTGCAGTCGCGCCGCAGCAAAGCCAGCGCATCCGTCAGCTTGGTGTCGCGGTCGCTAAGCAGGGTGGGCTGGGCCTCTGCTACAAAGTCTTTCCACAACTGTAGGTAGTCGTCCTGATATTCTTGGGGTGCATGGGTCTGGATGTAGGTGCTAGCTAGCGCTGGCTCGAAACCGCTCTTGCGTATTTTTCTTATCAGCGAGAGCGCCGCCTTGCTGGTGAGCAAGGCCTTGGGTGGCACGTTGGCAGCCACACACACAAACAACGTCAGCAAGCTGCTGTCATCCGCGTGGCCTTGCGTGACCTTGTCCCATGCGGCAGAGCGCAGACGGTCAAACTGCCCGACGTCGCTCAAGGTGTCCTCCACCCAGAAATAGCGCCCCATGAAGGCAGGCGTCTGGTCAAACAGCTTGCGCACCGTTAGCCGTGCGTCCAGCAATTTGGGCAGATCTGCCAGCACCGACACACGTACCGTTTCAGCCACGGTGCGCAATGTCTGCGGCACCGCCTTCGGGATTTGCAGTGCTGCCGCAACGCGCTCGGGGTCTTTTCGGCGCAGCATCTGGATGAGTTTCTCAAACTGGTGCCAATCCGGCATTTCCTTGCGGTTGGTCATGGCCACCAGCAGCGTGGTCCGGATCACCGCTTCGGCGTCGGGCTCGCAGGCCTGCAAGTCGTCTGCGCTCATGCCCAGATGCTGCGCCAGCCACAGGGCGCATTGCACCGTTTGCGCCGCCCCTTGCCGCGCATTGAGCTCCGCCAAAAACTCGGGGTAACCGGCCAGCGACCAGCGTGCCAAATGCGCAATGTGACGGTCACCAAAGACGCTTGCCTCGTTCATGCCAAAGTGGGTGCTTTGCGGCATCACGATCAACGCTTTGAGCATGTCAGAGCCCGCCTTGGAGCGCGACAGCAGCGAATGGTCGCGCAGCAACTCAGCCGCCACGCGCAGGTCGCCATGGCTGGCGTGTTGCAGGTGCAGGCTGATCAGGTTGACCAGGCGCTCACGCGCCTTTTCCAGCTCAGGGCGCAAGAATTCGCTGCCGAAGTAGCGGGCAATCTGCACCATGCCCTTGGGGGCCTCTTGCGCCATGGCCTCCAGCTTGGCTGGCGTGATCAAGCCGTGCGCAATACCGTAGTGCAGCGCTTTTTCAAAAAACGCGCGCTCGTCAAAATGCGAGACTGCGTTGGGCGTGCGGGATGCGTTGGGCATTCAAAAGTGGGTTAAATAGCCGACTCTTCGTCAGAATCGAGCACCACCGGCGTGGCTTGCCCCAGGTCGGTGTCGCGGGTTTCAACTTTGCCGTCGTCGGACGCAGGTTCATCGGTGTCGCCGCCCCGCTCGAAAGCCAAGGCCTTGGCGCGCAGCACCAGCAGCATTTCAATGAACAGGTCGGGCAATTCGTAGCGCAGCAGCCAGGCCAGTTCCATCCAGTCCTGGTCGGCTACTTCGTCGTGCTCCAGTTTGGGCCGCGCGTAGGCGTTGGCGCGCAGGTCGTCTTCTGACACGATGTCGCCGTCGTCCTCAGCCGCGTCAAAGTTGCCCGTGCGGGCAAAAGCTTCAACACGGCTCCACTTTTCTTCAAAGTAGTCGGCCAGCGCATCGCTGCCGCCTTCCAGGTCGCCGATGGCGGTCAAAAACTCCAGCGGATCGGCCCCGGCTCGAAAGATGACAGCGTTCATCATGCCGCGCAAATGGCTGCGTGTCAGGTCGCGGTACTGCTTTTCGATGACAACGGCGCGGGCAAACTGCTCCGGGGTAATGGCCATGTTGACCACCGACTCGCGCGAGTTGTCATATTCACGGATCACCGCCAGCACGTCTTTCGGCGGCAACTGCGCCAGCACCTCGACCAAAGCGCGGTCACCCTGCGCGTCGGCCAACGCCACCAGGGCAGATTCGGCACCGACGATGTCGCCTGCGGCAATCAACGCTTGCGTTTTTTCAATCACTGCCAATGGGTTCATGCAACCTACTCCTTGCGGTCAAAACCTTGTTCTTCCAGCCAGTGGGCACCTGCCTCGTCGTGGTCCAGGTCGCTTGCATTCGGGTCGTCTTCTTCGTCCAGTCCAAGCTGGCGACCACCTTGCAGCAGGGTGTCGTGCGCGGGCGCAGCTTCGGGGTGGGCTGCATGGTTCACGTACTTGTGGCGTTGCGTCAGATATTCGAGCGCTCCGGCGACGGTCAAAAAGCGTTGCCCTTCGGGTTGCGCCAGCAAAGGTTCGGCCAACGCCTGCGCCCAGGGTGCCAGGTGCACCGCGTCAGCCAAACTGTCCCAATCGGGCAAGTCATCTGGCTCGGTGCGCAACAGCTGCTCCATGACCGCTGGCAATTTGAAATCAAAGGCACCATGAAATACCACCGCCACCATTTCGGGCGCGGTCTCCATCATTTGCCCCAAAAACGCGATCTGGCTGCGCTTTTCCTTCAGACGTTTTTGCAAGACATCGCGCCCCTCGGAGTCAGACGTCAAATCATCCAGTTCGGCCTGGTAGCCCGAGCGCAAGGCACAAAAATAGTTAGACAGACGCATGACGGATCCTTTGCAAAAATTCAGTGCCCCAGCACACGGTTGAAATACGTGGTCCAGATGGCGCGTGCCGTATCAATCGGGCTGTCGAGCAGGTTGCGCTGGCGGTTGTCGTCGTAGGCCTTGCGTTTGTCGGGTTCACTGAGCACGTCGTACGCTTGTTGCACGCGTCGAAACCGCGCGGGGGCGTCGGGCGACGCATTGCGGTCAGGGTGGTGCAGCGACGCCTGCTGGCGAAAGGCTTTCTTGATGTCTGCCAGCGTGGCAGAACTGCGCAATCCCAAAGCGGCGTAATGGTCTTGATGCATGAGGGGAGGCATTATCGGCCATTCGATGCCAAGCCCTTGGGCTATTGCGGTCTCAGGCTAAGTCCAAAAAGTCAAGCAGGTCCTCCAGGTGCGTCGCGTACTCGCTCAACGCGTGGTCACCGCCGGGCAATACCTTCAGGCGTGCACCAGGGTAATGGCCGGTCATTTCAACTGCATCCAGCACCTCATCACCTTGGGCAATCAGCGCGCAGTAGCGCTGCGGTTGGGTGATACGCTCGACTTCCATGGCCCTGAGCTCTTCAATAAAGCCAGGCTCCAGCACAAAGTGCTGGCTCGGGTCGTGCCACAGCGCGTGCTCACCCACATGCGGCAGCAAATCGCGCGCGGGCTTGACGGCAGGGTTCAACAGCACGGCCTTGCAACCCAGCCGCTCGGCAAGCCAAGTGGCGTAAAAACCGCCCAATGATGAACCCATCACCGCCATTGATACACGGGGCCAATCGTCAATCGATTGCAAAACCTCGGCCATGGCCTGGCGCGGCGAGGCCGCCAGCATGGGGCACAGCCAGGTCACGGCGGGGTGGCGCGAATGCACCGCTTGCGCCGTCAGTCTGGCCTTATTGGAGGCGGGGGACGACAAAAAGCCGTGCAGGTAAAGCAGATGCGTTGTTTTCATGCGCGCATGATAGTGGGCCACGTCGCCCAGCCCAATCCGGTTACGATCCCATTTACCTTTCTGGAGCCACCATGATCGATCTGTACACCGCCGCTACGCCCAACGGGCACAAGGTATCCATCACGCTGGAAGAACTGGGCTTGCCCTATACGCTGAAAGTGCTGGACCTGGCCCAGGCTGAGCAAAAGCAGCCCTGGTTTCTGGCCATCAACCCCAACGGGCGCATTCCGGCCATCGTGGACCGCGACGCAGGCGACTTTGCCGTGTTTGAGTCGGGCGCCTGCCTGATGTATCTGGCCGAAAAAACCGGGCGTTTGATGCCAAGCGACGCCAAAGGCCGCTCGCGCGTCATTCAGTGGCTGATGTTCCAGATGGGTGGCATCGGCCCGATGATGGGGCAGGCCAACGTTTTCTACCGCTATTTCCCCGAAAAAATTCCTGCGGTCATCGACCGCTATCAAGGTGAAAGCAAACGTCTGTTTCGGGTGCTCGACGGGCATCTGAAAGAACACGAATTTCTGGCGGGCGATTATTCGATCGCAGACATTGCCAACTGGGCCTGGGTGCGCACGCACCGCTGGTCGGGCGTGGACATCGACGACTTGCCGCACCTCAAGCGCTGGCGCGACCAGATCCGCGCGCGCCCGGCCGTGCAACGCGGTATCGAGCAGCCGCCCTCGGCGCTCGACGCACGGGTCGATGACCCCGAAAAAGCCAAACAATTTGCCGACAACGCACGCAAAATGCTCGAGCAAGGTCAATCCAAAACCGCAGGAGTCTGACAATGAAACTGTTTGTTGCGCCACGCGCGCCCAACCCCCGGCGTGTGACCATGTTCATGGTGGAAAAGAACATTACCGACATCGATCTGGTGAACGTCGATCTGAACGCGCTGGAGCACAAGGGCCAGGCGTACCGCACCATCAGCCCGTTGGCCAAGGTGCCCGCGCTGCAGCTGGACGACGGCCGCGTGCTGACCGAAACACGCGCCATTTGTACTTATCTGGAAGGGCGTTACCCCGAGCCGAACCTGATGGGGAACGACTTTGAGGAACGCGCCTTTATTGAAATGGCCGACCGGCTGGTGGAGTGGAACCTGATGCTGGGCATTGCCAACAGCGTGCGCCACACGCACCCCGGTCTAGCCGTGCTTGAACAGCCTCAGTTTGCCGACTTTGGTCGCTCACAGGCGCAAAAAGTGGTGGAGTCTGCGCGCTGGTTCGACCAGATGTTGCAGCGCCAGCCCTGGATGGCGGGGGCGCGCTTCACCATCGCTGACATCACCGCTTTTTGTGCCATTGAGTTTGCCAAATTGATGAAGTTCAACGCTGGCAAAGAAGGCCTGGCCGCGCTGCAGGCGTGGCGCGACAAGGTCGCCGAGCGCCCGAGTGCCAAAGCGGTGTAGTTTGACAATGACGCGCTGTCATCCACTGGGGGTGTTGGGCTTGATGCTGAGCCTGCTGCTGGCGTCGATCGCAGCTTTCGCTCAGCAAAACGCCCCTCCTGCGGGGGTGACAGCCGCGCTGGAGCGGGCCCAAGTTCCCCTGGATGCCGTCAGTTTTCTGATCGCACCCGCCAACCATGCGGGTTCACCGCTGATCGCGCACCGAACCGATACGGCGATGAACCCGGCGTCGGTCATGAAGCTGCTGACCACTTTTGCCGCGCTCGATCTGCTGGGGCCTGCCTATACATGGCGCACACCGGTGTGGCTGGACGGAACAGTGCACCAGGGCGTGCTCAAGGGGAACCTGGTGATCCAGGGCCAGGGTGACCCCAAGCTGGTGCTGGAGCGCCTATGGCTGCTGCTGCGCCGGGTGCAAGGTCTGGGCGTGCGCCGCATCGACGGCGACATCGTGCTTGACCGGCGCGCATTCGAAGTGCCTGCGTTTGACCCGGCAGAATTTGACGGTGAACCACTGCGGCCGTACAACGCGAGTGCGGATGCGCTGCTGGTCAACTACCAATCCATCGTGCTGACGTTCACCCCCAACCCGGCCGTCGGGGTGGCCCGCGTACAAATGGATCCACCCCTGACGGGTGTCAAGTTTCCAGCCAGCGTTTCGCTATCAAAAACAGTCCGCTGTGACGACTACCGCAGTGCGCTACGGGCTGATTTTTCAGACCCGAATCGCATCCGTCTGGATGGACGTTATCCCCTGGATTGCGGCGAAAAAGTCTGGCCCGTGGCCTACCCCGACCCCGCCAGCTACAGCGCGCGCGCCATCGCTGGGCTGTGGCGCAGCATGGGCGGGCAACTCGGAGGGCGGGTGCGCGACGGCACCGCACCGCAGACCGCACCGCACTTTGTGATGACCTCGCCCACGCTGGCCGAAGTCATTCGTGATATCAACAAGTTCAGCAACAACGTGATGGCGCAGCAGTTGTTTTACACGCTCGGGCTGCCTGCAAGACCCAGCGCGGACAGCCTTCTGGCCGACGTCGTCACACCCGAGCTGGCGCGCCAGGCGCTGCGCCAGTGGTGGCTGCGGCGTGTGGACAGCGCAACCGCGCCAGAGATTGACAACGGCTCGGGCCTGTCGCGCGCCACACGCATCAGCGCCCAGCAACTAAGCCACTTGCTGCAAGTTGCCTACCAGTCACCTTATATGCCCGAGCTGATGGCGTCACTGCCCATCGTCGGGATCGACGGTACGCTCCGGCGCAGCCAGGCCACCATGGCCAGCGCACACTTGAAGACCGGCAGTCTGAAAGGCGTGCTGGCGCTGGCGGGGTATGTGCATGGTGCCGATGGTCAGACGCTGCGCCTGGTGGCCATCGTCAACCACCCCAACGCCGCTGCGGCGCGCCCGGCGCTGGACGCGCTGGTGGTCTGGGCCGCTGCGCAGTCGGCAGCAGGTGCAGTCGCACTGGAGCCCGGCGCGCGTTGACCCCCTGATGGAATCGGTACTTCGCCTGAAACATCGGCCCGGTTGTTGCCCGACAATTCCGATTTACTTTTTAACCTTGAGCGTGGATGGATGTCCAGGTTCTGGCACGACATGACCTTGACCGATGTGGTGGGCACACTCGCTGCCTTCCTGACCACCATCAGCTTTGCGCCGCAAGCGCTGCACACTTTTCGCACCAAAGACGTGCACGGCATCTCGCTGGGCATGTACAGCGCGTTCACGCTGGGCGTAGCGCTGTGGCTGGTGTACGGCCTGCTGCTGCAAGCCTGGCCGATCGTGATCGCCAACGTCATCACGCTGGCGCTGGCGGCCACCATTCTGGTGATGAAACTGCGCTACGGGCAGCGCCAGCGCTGATAGTCGCCCTGATTTAGCTCCTCTGCGGGTTTACCCCGCTTCTCAAGCCGGTTCGTACCCTTTACCATCTAGCGTAGAAATAGTACGGTCGTTCGTTTATTTAACTTTGGAGAAGTTGATGCGGCAATTCAAATTACTAGGCGCGGTGCTGGTGGCAGCGCTGTTGGCGGCGGGGTGCGGTGGTGGGGGCGGAACGTTTGGCACCCAAAACAGCGCACCCAAATCAGGGGAGTTGATGCAAAACCCGCCATTGCGTGTGACGGCAATGACCGCTACCGATTTCAAGACCTTACTCACTGCCAGTGGTGCTTCCGGCTTGGGCTTGCTGCAACTCTCCACCGGTGCAACCACCGGCACACTTCCCTGCGGAGTGGATGTGCAATATCTCCAATACGGCACGGTGGGGGGCGCAGCCACACCTGAAGCCACTACTGCGTCTGGCGTTTTGATGGTGCCTACCGGCACTGGCGCGCAATGCACTGGGGCGCGCCCTATCGTGTTGTACGCGCATGGCACCAACATCACGAAGCGCTACAACCTGGCCGACTTTGCTGACAAAACCAACCCGGCCTACGGTGAAGCCGTCCTTTTGGCAGCCATGTACGCCGCTCAGGGTTACATCGTGGTGGCGCCCAATTACGCGGGCTATGACAGTTCAACTTTAAGTTATCACCCCTATGTCAATGCCACTCAACAATCGCAGGAAATGATTGATATTCTGGCTGCGGCCAAAACAGCCATGCCTGCCTTGCTTTCGCCGGTCACCGCCAGCAACAAATTGTTTGTTACCGGCTATTCACAAGGCGGTTTTGTAGCGATGGCCACGCAGCGAGCGCTACAGCTTGCTGGTACGCCGGTCACCGCTTCAGCACCCATGTCTGGCCCGTATGCCTTGGCCGCATATTTGGACGCAGTTTTTTACGGCAATGTTGCCTTGGGTTCAACCGCCTTCGCACCATTGGCTACAACGAGTTTTCAAAAAGCCTACGGCAACATTTACACAGCACCTACCGACATCTATGAAGCGGCTTACGCCACTGGTATTGAATCGCTGGTTCCTGGCGCTTACGATTTCACAACCGTTTTCAGTAGCGGCAAGCTGCCGCAAACGGCCTTGTTCAGTAGCACAGTACCCACAGCCCCAGTGGGGTCACCAGCAAGCGTTCAGCCCACATTGACCGCAGTAACAGCGCCGTTCAATACGGGAGCGGCAACCGACGCATTGTTCAATTTGGGGTTTGGTACCTCCAACCTCATCAACAATAGCGCGCGACTCAGTTATCTGCTGGATGCCATGACTAACCCCGACGGCGCGGTGCCTACCCTTACCGCGGCCCCCCTGCCCGCCGCCACCCCGGCAAGCAATTTGCGCAAGGCTGCCAAACTGAACGATTTACGCACCGGTTGGACCGGGCCAACCACACCCACTCTGCTTTGTGGGGGCAACGCCGATCCGACTGTGTTTTACAAGGTCAATACCGAGTTGATGGCAGGCATTTGGTCAGCCCAAGTTACCAGCGGTCTCGTCACGGTGCTGGATGTCGATTCTGCTGCGGGTACGCCAGGCGCGACCAACCCGTTTTACGCGGCAAAAGCCGGGTTCAAACAGCAAAAAGACGCCTTGATCGCTGCATCTGGCACTAACGCTGCGACGGCGGTGGCAACGGCGTACCACGGTACGCTGGTACCCCCCTTCTGCAACGCAGCAGCGCGCGGCTTCTTTTCGCAGTTTTAATCTGACGGAGCATCAACAATGAAACACATTTTTCTATCTGCGTCCGTTGCCACCACGCTGGGGCTGGGTCTTTCCGCGGGTGCACTGGCGCAATCGACCACCGTCAAGTTCGGTTGGGTCAACGTTGCCCCCAACTCTGATGCATCGGCTGTATCGGGCCCGTTGACGCCTGTTAACGCGCTCAGCCTCAAAGTGCAGGATCAATCGACCCTGTATTTTGGTGCTTCACGCGAAATCAACGACACATGGGAAGTGGAGCTGGCCATGGGTGTGCCGCCCACGCATGATGTGGCCATCACGGTGCTTAACCCGGGCCTGCCGCAGATCGTTCCGTTTGACGGACAAGTCGGTGCCAAAGTGCGTCAAGTGGCACCCACCCTGTTTGTCAACTATCGCTTTGGCGACAAAAACAGCAAATTTCGCCCATTTGTGGGGGCTGGGGTTAACTACACAGTTTTTGACAAAGCCGACTCTACCGCCGCCAATGACCAATTAAATGGTGGCCCGACAACGTTAAAACTTGAAGATTCCATTGGCCTAGCCTTTCAAATGGGCGTCACCGCAAAGCTGGGAGGGCCTTGGTCTGTCACTGGCTCCTGGACTACAGCTCAGGTCAAAACAAAACTGACTACCAATACGGTGGGGTTGATTCGCACGGCGGACATTACCTTCCACCCGTCGGTATTTACCGTGGCTCTTGGCTATACTTTTTAGCGTTCCGACGACGATACTCACCCCGTTTGCCTGAGAAGCCCTGCCAGTCAGGGCTTTTTTTCACCTCTCAGAGGTACTGCAGCGGCACCGCCCACAGCCCTTCACCAAACGACAAACACCGGTCTCCGTCATACAGCACCAACCCGGTGACAAAACCGTCGCCACATTGGTCGCGAAGACGTCGCAAGCCCTTGAAATCGCTTGTCACCACCGTGGCCGCGGCCTTGACTTCGATACCGATGACTTCGCGCAAGGCTGACTCCAGCACAAAGTCCACCTCGACCTGATCCTTGTCGCGGTAGTAGGACAAAAACCATGACTGCGGCTCCACACTCAAGTGTTTGAGCAGTTCTGCATAGACCCAGGTTTCCAGCGTGGCCCCCCAGCGCTGGCGCTGCATGGCCACCAATTCCGGTGTCAAACGTGTCAGCGTGGCCTGCAACCCGGCATCCAGAAAGTGCAGTTTGGGCGTTTTGACCAGACGGCTGAGCTCAGGTCGGCTCCAGGCTGGCAAGCGCCGCAGCAAAAACATCTTTTCGAACACTCCCAGGTATTTTTCAACCGTGCGGCTCGCCAGACCAATCTGGCCGCCGAGTTGACTCATGTTGGCTAACTGCCCGCTCAAACCGGCTGTCATGGCCAGTAGCTGCGGCATGCGAGTGACATCGTCAATGCGCGCCACGTCTTGCACGTCGCGCTCCACCAGCGTAGTTAGATAGGCTTTGCCCCACGCCTGCCGCCGCGCGGCGCTGGCACGTTGACGCATTTCGGGGTAGCCGCCCGCCAGCACTTGCGCCACCAGCGTCGCACCCAGACGCTGCGCCGGCAGGGCACTGGTCGGCCAATGCTGCGTCTGCGCACACTGCAAAAAATCAGCGGCATGCCCGTTGATTTCGGCGTTGGACAAGGGCAGCAGTGTCAATACCTCCATGCGGCCTGCCAGGCTGTCCGCAATCTGGGGCAGGGCCAGCAAATTGGCCGAACCGGTGAGCACATAGCGCCCCGGGCGGCGATCGTTGTCGATCGAGGTTTTCAGCGCCAGAAGCAATTCGGGGGCGCGCTGCACTTCATCAATGATGGCCTGTGGGTTTTGCCGCACAAAGCCCAGGGGATCCGCCTTGATGGCTTGCAGCAGATTGGGCTCGTCCAGCGAAAAATAACGTCGGTCGGCCGTAACGTATTGACGCACCAAGGTGGTTTTACCGCACTGACGCGGCCCATTTACTAACACCGCAGGTGTGTCAAGCAAGGCTTCCTGGATACGCCCATCCAGACCTCTTGGGAGTAAAACAGGGGACAATTCAGACATCGTCCAAATTGTATCAATAGATTCGTCCAATTTGTATTTAACTATTCGTCCAATTTTGACATACTATCGCGTCCAAATTGAATTTCAAGGGCGTCTGAAACGCCCGCGGCTCAGTGCGCCGCGCGCTGCAGGCGGTCACGCACACCGTCCCAATCGGGTGTGGCAGGCGGTGTCTCGACCCAAATCTGCGCCACGCCCTGTGCGTCCAGCGCGCGAAGCGTGGCAAACAGCTGCCGCGCGGCCGAAATAGCATCATTTGGCATGGTGGCGGTCACCACCTGTGCGCCCTGCATAACCAGCGGCGTGCGCGCCCAGATGGCCACCGCAAGCACTGGCAGAGCGTGGTCTGCGCCTGTCGGCAACTGCTGCAGCGCCTGCGTAGGTGCGTCGATCTGCTCCTGGCGTTCCTGCACAGCGGCTTGTAGTGCAGCCGCATCCATGAGCCGTACCCGCGCTCTGGGTGCGTAATGCGATTCAAGTGTTCCAGAGGCTTTAGGCCCTTGTGAATTTTTATTGATAAGCTCTTTATTAGATAGCACTTTCAACCCACAAGCGGCCTCAATCTGCGTCGGTGTCAGCGCCCCCGGTCTCAACAGTACCGGCACCCCGCGTGTGCAGTCGATAATGGTGGATTCGATGCCCACCTGGCACGGCCCGCCGTCAAGCACCAGCAGATCGCAACCCAACTCGTCCTGCACATGCTGCGCCGTCGTCGGACTGACGCGCCCAAACTTGTTGGCGCTGGGCGCTGCCAAGCCCCACACCAAATAATTGGGGTCAGAGTCCAATTGTTTTGGATTTTCTGAATTCGCCGGAAAATTAATTGGAATCTGACCCCAATTAAGTACCGCCTGCGCTACCGGGTGCGACGGGCAGCGCAGGGCAATGGTGTCGTTACCACCCGCAGCGGCGTTGGCTACGCCTGGTTTGCGCGGCAGGATCAGGGTGAGCGGTCCGGGCCAGAAGGCTTTCATGAGAGCGCAGGCAAAGTCGGGCACGGCTGACGCATAGTGCGCAACCGCATCGATGCCCGCCACGTGCACGATCAGCGGGTGGTCCGCCGGGCGGCCTTTGGCGGCAAAAATCTGCGCCACGGCCGCGTCGTTGTCAGCATCCGCAGCCAAACCATAAACCGTTTCAGTTGGTAAGCCAAAAAGGCCGCCAGCCATGATGCAGCTTGCCGCAGCAGCTATGGATTTGGCATCGTTACCGGGCAGGATCATGGGGCAGGCAGCACCCGGCAACGGGGCCAATGCAGGGCAAACGTAGGGCTAGTGCGGTTACAGCGCCGGCGGCAGCGTCATGTCGCGCGCGGCTTGTGTTTGCGCGGCGCGAAAGTCTTCCAGCCGGGCGCGCAGCACGATGTCGGTGTTGGCCAGCATAGCCACCGCAAACAGCGCCGCGTTGGCCGCCCCGGCGGTGCCAATGGCAAAGGTGGCCACCGGGATGCCCTTGGGCATTTGCACGATGCTGTACAGCGAGTCCACGCCGTTCAAATGCTTGCTGGGCATGGGCACGCCCAGCACCGGCACCGTGGTCTTGGCCGCCAGAATGCCCGCCAAGTGTGCCGCACCACCGGCCCCGGCGATGATGGCTTTCAGGCCCCGGCCGACGGCGCTTTCGGCGTAGGCAAACGCGTCGTCGGGCATTCTGTGCGCTGACACCACGCGCGCTTCATGCGTGAGACCGAACTGTTGGAGAATATGCACCGCGTGCTGCATCGTGTCCCAGTCAGAGCTGGAACCCATAAGTACGCCTATTTGGATTGAGTTCATGGGCAAATTTTACGGTTGAAACCCATTGCCACCTCATCCCCTACGAACCGAGAGACCGCCATGATTGAAGTGACATTGCAAAATTTTGAAACCGACGTTGTTGCCGCGTCCATGACCCAGCCGATCCTGATCGACTTCTGGGCCCCGTGGTGCGGGCCGTGCAAGTCGCTTGGGCCGATTCTGGAACAGCTTGAAACCGACTACAACGGCCGCTTCACGCTGGTCAAGATCAACTCGGACGACGAGCAACAACTGGCCCAGGCCTTTGGCATCCGCAGCATCCCCACCTGCATTTTGATGCTGGGCGGCAAACCCGTGGACGGCTTCATGGGCGCGCAGACGGCAGGCCAGGTGAAGGCCTTTCTGGACAAACACCTGCCCAGCGACGGTGAACTGATCGCTGAAGCTGAAACCGACGAAGCGCAAGCCCTGTTGGCCAGCGGCGACAAGCAGGCCGCGCTGGAAAAGCTGGCCGATGCGCTGGCCGCGGACCCCGGCAACGACGACACGCGCTTTGATTACATTCGCGTGTTGATTGAACTGGGCGGCCTCGAAGAAGCCGAAGCCGCGCTGGCCCCCAAGCTGGCAGAAATCCCGCGTAAACTGCGTTTTGAGGCGCTGGCGCAATGGCTTAGCGCTACAAAATTCGCAACTACCAGCCCATACGCAACCTGGGCTGAAGCCCAATTTGATGAAAAAATTGCAACCAACAAGCGCGACTTTGACACGCGTTTTGCCAAAGCCCGCTTGCTGATGGCCGCTGGGCGTTGGACCGACGCCATGGACGAGCTGCTGGAGATCATCATGCGCGACAAAAAATGGGCCGACGAAGCACCGCGCAAGGCCATGGTCGCCCTGCTGGAGCTGATGACACCGCCCAAGCCCAAGCCAGACGCGCAAACCCTCGGCAAAACCGCCGGCGGCATCGAGGTGCTGGGCAAAGCTGCCGTGCAAGAAGACCCGCAAGCGGCGCTGGTGTCTACCTACCGGCGCAAGTTGAGCATGATGCTCAACTGAGGCTTGCCCCGGCCGCACACTGCTTCACGCCGCCCGCGCCTGCTGCGCGGGTGGCAAGACCGGCATCGGCCAACGCTCAGAAGCCAGCACGCGCTGGGCGTTGAGGCTGGCGATCGGGATGGAGGCATCCTGCGGAATGCCGCCCGACAGCTGCAGCGCCAGGTAGCGGCCACAGCACACGCGCAAGAACGAGGCAAAGTTATCTACCTCGCCACGCGCTTCGATCAGTTCGTCGTAAAGCTTGGTGCACAGTTGTGGCACGCTCATGCCGTCGCGCTGGGCAATGGATTCGAGCACGTTCCAGAACAGGTTTTCCAACCGGATACTGGTGGCAACGCCGTGCAGGCGCACCGAGCGCGCGCGGCCCTCGTACAGATGCGGGTCGGCGTTGATAAAAACCTGGCACATGGGGGCTCCGTGGATAACGTGAAAGCGTTGAGCATGAGAGCGACCCCCTGTGGTGTCAATGCGGACAAACCATGGATGCCGGGTCGTGGCCCGGCATGACAACCCCGGCTGCAGCGAGACAAGCGTGTGTGTCATTGCGGGCTTGACCCGCAATCCATGCCTTTGCGGACGCACCGGATGCCGGGTTGTAGCCCGGCATGACATGCACTACAACGTGATTTTGGTGCCCAGCAGCGCCAGAAACTGCGCGATCCACGCCGGGTGTGCGGGCCAGGCCGGGGCACTGACCAGGTTACCCTCAGTAAACGCGCCGTCAATCGGAATCTGCGCGTATTTGCCACCCGCGCGCTCCACCTCGACTTGGCAGGCCGGGTAAGCCGAACAGGTGCGGCCCCTGAGCACATCCGATCCCGCCAGCAACTGCGCCGCGTGGCAAATGGCCGCTACCGGCTTATTGGCCTCAAAAAAGTGCCGCACCAACGCCACCACCGCCGGGTAGGTGCGCAGGTATTCCGGGCCACGGCCACCGGGTAACACCAGTGCGTCGTAGTCTTGCGCTTTCACGTCGGCAAAGGTGGCGTTCAGGGCAAAGTTATGGCCCGGCTTTTCGCTGTAGGTTTGCGCGCCTTCAAAGTCGTGGATGGCGGTTTTGATGGCATCACCCGCTTTTTTGTCCGGGCACACCGCGTGCACCGTGTGCCCCACGGCCAGCAGCGCCTGAAACGGCACCATGGTTTCGTAGTCTTCGCAGTAGTCACCGCAAATCATCAGGATTTTTTTGGCTGCCATGTCGGTCTCCTTCAAAATAGTTGGGGTGACTGATTTTTAGCCAGCCACGCGGCGCTGTGGTGGTATCTGGCTGTGACAGTCAGACCCGTGCTGGGCTAACTGCGGGCCCACAACTACTACACTAATAATAGCTACAAACCATTAAAGCATGGTAAATATAGGCTATTTTTCTGTTTATTTCAATGGGTCAACCGAGTCAACGCCTCGTGGTACTTGGCCGAGGTTTTTTCGATCACCTCGCGCGGCAGATGCGGCGCGGGCGGGGTTTTGCTCCAGGGCTTGCCCGCCACTTGCGCGGTTTCCAGCCAGTCGCGCAGAAATTGTTTGTCATAGCTGGGCGGGTTGCTGCCCTCTTGGTAGCTCTCTGCCGGCCAGTAGCGTGACGAATCGGGGGTCAACACCTCATCCATCAAGATCAGCGCTCCGTCCTTGTCCAGGCCAAATTCAAACTTGGTGTCGGCGATGATGATGCCCCGGGCGGCGGCAAAGTCGGCCGCTGCCTTGTACAACGCAATGCTGGTGTCGCGGATGCGCGTGGCCAAGTCCACGCCGATCATTTTCACGGTTTTCTGAAAGGTGATGTTTTCGTCGTGGTCACCCATTTCGGCCTTGGCCGCCGGGGTGTAGATGGGCTCTGGCAGCTTGCTGGCATTCTTCAGGCCAGCGGGCAGCTTGACACCGCACACCGCGCCGTTTTCCTGGTATTCCTTCCAGCCGCTGCCGGCCAGGTAGCCGCGCACCACGGCCTCGACCAGAATCGGTTTCAGGCGCTTGACCAGCATCGAGCGGCCGGCCACTTGCGGCACCTCGGCGGCTGTCACCACGCTCTCGGGCGCGTCGCCGGTGAGGTGAATCGGGCAAATGTTGGCGCCGTTGGGGCCAAGCTTGTCAAACCAGAATAGTGCCATTTTTGTGAGCAATTCACCCTTGCCGGGAATGGGCTGGCCCATGATCACGTCAAAGGCGCTAATGCGGTCGCTGGCCACCATCAGGATGCGGTCGTCGCCCACGGCGTAGTTGTCGCGCACCTTGCCGCGCGCCAGCAGGGGCAAAGAGGTGATGTTGGAGGTGTGCAGGGCGGTTGGCGTAGTGGTCATGGTGGTGGTTCAATGAAAAAGATACTCAGCAAATGAGCACAAGTTTAGGTTCGATACTGGCCAGGCCAGAAAAATCGCGATCTCTTGCCAATAACGGCAGGTCCGCTTCCAAGGCGCAGGCCGCCACCACGCAATCGATTGGGCTGCGCACGGTGACGCCGCGCCAGCGGCAGCGGGCATAAAGCAACGCGGCTTGCCGGTGCAGTTCGCAGACATCTTCTGGCTCAAACAGTGGCAATTGATCCATTTGCGATTGCAGACGGACAAAATGACCGGGGTCGCGGGCACCTTGCAAAACCTCTTGCAACACCACGGCCGGAATCCATAGTGCCAACTCGTCGCGCAGCGCTTGCGCCAACGCACGATGCGTCGTTGAGCCCGTGCCGCGCAAAAACTCGATGACCGCCGAGGTATCAACGATCATTGGTTTTTTCCCGCATTTGGCGTGATGGCCTTGGCCGGCAGCGGTTCACAGGCCAGCAAGGGTTCCACCGGGTGCTGGGCGTAGCACTCGTCAGGGTCGTAGTCATCGGCCAGCACGTTGCTGCCCTGCAGCGCCAGCAGTCCGGCGTAATTGGGTTTGCGCACGAATGCTTTCAGTGCCGCCTCCACCGCCGCTTTTTTGGTCTTGACGCGCGCGCGCAGCATGGCTTGAGCGATGAGATCGTCGTCAATCACAATGTTGGTTCGGGTGTTCATGGCAGTCCTTGGTTCCATACACATCAAAGGTGTATGCCTGAATTATGCCGGAAATCGTGTGGAACCATCTCAAATGAAATGCGATCAGCGCGTTGACATATAGGCCGCATACAGACCGGCGTGCAGGTCGCGCAGGTTTTTGCGCTGCTTGATCAGCTCATGGTGACGCCCTTGATGTTCCAGCCCAAGCAGGTTGACCAGCAGTCGAAAAGCCCGTTCGGCTGGCGTGTGCTGGCCCGGCTGTGCCAGCGCCAGATCTGGCGCGTGCTGCGGCTGCACAACCAAAACCCAGGCTGGGAACCAGGCCCAGGCCTTTTCCTGCTCGGCGTGAGTGGTATGTTTGCTGCCAGCCATTTGGAGCGGTTCACACGCCTGGAGCTCGTCCCAATCAGCGTCAAACTGCTCCATCAGGCGTTGCAGTTGTGCCGCAGGGGTCGTCGCGGTCAAGTTGGGCAGGCGCTGCGGCGCCAGCCACGCCAACTCGACCACGAGCGGCCAGGCGCCACGCAAACCGTGCAGTTGCAGTTTGGCTTGCGCCATCCAGCTCAAGGGCGCTGGAATGCGCCGCCACGATTCAATGCGCGCCACCGCGTCTGCACCAGACTGCCAATCCTGCAACTGTAGCAACATCCAGGCAGCGTGATCCTGCTCGGCATCGGCGCGCAATGCCAGCGCGCCCGCGCGCGCAATCAGGTCTTGCCAGAACGGGCGCAGCCAGGTTTGCGCGCTGCGCTCAGGCAGCAAGCGCCGCGCCGCCGGCGCCAGGGTTTGCAGCAGCCACAGGCGCTGCGTGCGCAGTTCGCCGTGGCTGGCAAAGGCCGCTACGCGGCGGGCAAATCAGCGCGTGCCTGCAACGCGCGCAGCAGCACCCCGGCGTCGGCGAGCAGCGGGTCTTGGGGGTATTCGTACCCCCATTTGGCATACGCTGTGCACGCCAGCGGTGCGTCTTGCACCTGCAACGCCTGCAACACGTCGTTGCGCAGCATCACGTCGCGGCTGTCGTCAAAGATGTCGAGTTGCGCCGATGGTTCAAATAACATAGCTGCTTATGCTTTGCCGGTAAGAACTGACGACCATCTTCTTATACAAAAAGCCACCCGCAGGTGGCTTTTTTGCTAGGTCTGATGGCTGCTGAAAGTGTCAGTTCACCACCTGCGCCAGCTCGCCACGGGCGTAGCGTGCGGCCACGTCTTTCAGGCTCAGCCCCTTGATCTTGCTGCCCTGGCCTTCGCAACCAAATGCCAGGTAACGCTGTTTGCACAGGGCTTTAGCGGCTTCGCGCGCGGGCTTGAGCCAGTCGCGTGCGTCGAATTTTTCCGGGTTTTCAAACAGGAACTTGCGCACCGCGCCGGTCATGGCCAGGCGGATGTCGGTGTCGATGTTGATCTTGCGCACGCCAAATTTGATCGCCTTTTGGATTTCTTCCACCGGTACGCCGTAGGTTTCGCGCATCTTGCCGCCGTACTGGTTGATGATCGCCAGCGACTCTTGCGGCACGCTGCTGGAGCCGTGCATCACCAAATGCGTATTGGGAATGCGCTGGTTGATGGCCATGACGCGGTCAATGGCCAGAATGTCGCCGGTGGGCTTGCGTGTGAACTTGTAGGCACCGTGGCTGGTGCCGATGGCAATCGCCAGCGCGTCGAGCTGGGTGCGCTTGACAAAGTCGGCCGCCTGCTCGGGGTCGGTCAGCATTTGCTCACGCGTCATGTGGGCGTCGGTGCCATGGCCGTCTTCTTTGTCGCCCTTGCCGGTTTCCAGACTGCCCAGACAGCCCAATTCACCTTCAACGGTGACGCCCACCGCGTGTGCCATATCGACCACCTTGCGCGTCACGTCGGCGTTGTAGTCAAAGCTGGCGATCGATTTGCCGTCGCTCATCAGCGAACCGTCCATCATGACCGAGCTGAACCCCAGCTTGATGGCGCCCTGGCACACGTCCGGGCTTTGGCCATGGTCCTGGTGCATCACCAGCGGAATATGCGGATAGGCTTCCACCGCGGCCAGAATCAGATGCTTGATGAACGGCTCGCCGGCGTACTTGCGCGCGCCCGCGCTGGCTTGCAAAATCACCGGGGCACCCACCTCATCGGCGGCTGACATGACCGCTTGCACCTGCTCCAGGTTGTTGACGTTAAAGGCTGGGATGCCGTAGCCGTTGGCGGCCGCGTGGTCGAGCAGTTCGCGCATTGAAACGAGTGCCATGATGGTGTCCTTTGAGGTTGGGTAACTGAAGAGTAACTACCGCAAATCCTAATCAGCATTGATATTTTATTTTTAAAATAAAAACACTGTAAGTGCTTGTTTTTATTGAATAATTTTGGTGGAGAGGATGAGGATCGAACTCACGACCTCTACATTGCGAACGTAGCGCTCTCCCAACTGAGCTACCCCCCCGCCAAGCTGCGGAGTCTAGCAACAAATCCGCGTCCCGGAAACTTTTGGTGGAAAAGTCTTGCGGAAATCAGGCAAACATTGACTTACATCATTTACGTAGTCGACCGACTTGGATAGCCTCTGCGGCTTCACTTTGAATGCCCTGGCCTGCGAATGCCTGCGCTCGTCCGTATGAATTCTGTTGTTGATGTTTCGTTGCACTCACCCCAGGCGGCACAGTCCGCTACTGTCATGGAGCTGGTCTGCCCCGCTGGCAGCCTGCCCGCGCTGAAAGCCGCCGTGGACAACGGCGCCGATTGTGTTTACCTGGGCTTTCGCGATGCCACCAACGCGCGCAATTTTGCCGGGCTGAACTTTGACGAAACCGCCATCGAGACTGGCATCCGCTACGCGCACGACCGTGGCCGCAAGGTGTTTGTGGCGCTGAACACCTACCCGCAAGCGGCCAAGGCCGACTTGTGGCAACGAGCGGTCGATCGGGCTGCGCACAGTGGTGTGGATGCCGTCATCCTGGCCGACACCGGCATGATGGCTTATGCCGTCAAACACCAACCGCAACTGCGCCTGCACCTGTCGGTGCAGGGTTCGGCCACCAACTACGAGGCGCTGGACTTTTATTACCAGCACTTTGGCATTGCGCGCGCCGTGCTGCCACGCGTGCTGTCGCTAGCGCAGGTGCAGCAGGTACTGGAAAAAACCAAAATTGAAATTGAAGTGTTCGGCTTTGGCAGCCTGTGCGTGATGGTCGAAGGCCGTTGTGCGCTGTCGAGCTACGTTACCGGCGAAGCCCCCAACACCAACGGTGTGTGCTCGCCACCCAAGGCAGTGCGCTGGGTGGAAACGCCAAAGGGCCGCGAGTCGCGCCTCAACGGCGTGTTGATTGACCGCTACGCACCGGGCGAAAACGCTGGTTACCCCACGCTGTGCAAAGGCCGCTTTGACGTGGGTGAAGACCACAACTACTACGCGATTGAAGAGCCCACCAGTCTAAACACGTTGTCGCTGCTGCCCGAGCTGATGAAGATTGGCGTGCGCGCCATCAAGATCGAAGGCCGCCAGCGCAGCCCGGCCTATGTGGCGCAGGTCACCAAAGTGTGGCGCGCCGCCATCGACAGTTGCCGCGACAACCCGCACCGCTACAGTGCCAAGCCGGCCTGGTTCAGCGACCTGGACAAGGTAGCCGAAGGCCAACAACACACGTTGGGTGCCTACCACCGGCCCTGGAAGTAAAGTCCTAAGTCCCAAGTTAATAGTTGGTAGTTGGTAATTTTGAGTTCAGCTAACGACTAAAAACTAACGATTGGTAGCTAACAACTAAAAACTCCTCTATGAAATTAGCTTTAGGTCCCATTCTGTATTACTGGCCACGCGACGAGGTGCTGGCCTTTTATGAAGCCGTGGCCGCCAGCCCGGTGGACATTGTTTATTTGGGCGAAGCCGTGTGCTCGCGCCGCCACGAGGTGCGCCTGGCCGACTGGTTTGACATTGCCGCCGCGCTGCGCGACGCGGGCAAAGAAGTGGTGCTGTCCACCCAGGTGCTGATCGAATCGGGTGCCGACGTGACGGTGCTGCACAAGATTGCCGACAACGGCCAGTTCATGGTGGAAGCCAACGACATGGGCGCGCTGCATTGCCTGGAAGGCAAGGCGCGCTTTGTCGCCGGGCCGCACCTGAATATTTATAACTTGCCCACTTTGCAATGGCTCGCACCACTGGGCATCCACCGCTGGGTGATGCCGCTGGAAATGAGTCGCGACGATCTGGCGCTGATGCAAAGCGGCAAACCCGCAGAGGTGCAAACCGAAGTGTTTGCTTACGGTCGCATGCCGCTGGCGTTTTCAGCGCGCTGCTTTACCGCGCGCCACTGCAACCTGCCCAAGGACGACTGCCAGTTCAAGTGCCTGGAGCACCCGGACGGCCTGCTCATGCGCACGCAAGAGGACGAGGCTTTTTTGGTGCTCAACGGCATCCAGACCCAGTCCGCGCGCGTGCACAACCTGCTGCCCGAGCTGCGTTCCATGCAGGCGTTGGGTGTCGATGTGGTGCGCATCAGTCCGCAATCGCAACACACTGTGCGCATCCTTGAGCTGTTTCAGGGTGTGATGACGGGACAGCTCGACGCCTCTGCCGCCAATGCAGAATTGCAACCACTGATGCCCGCGCAAGCCTGCAACGGCTACTGGCACGCCAAGCCGGGGCTGGAACTGGTTTAAGCTGCGGCTGTAGACCATGCACCGCACGGACAAGGAATCTCACATGACCAGCACCCCTTTTCTGATCCCCCAACCCGTCGGCCAGATGCTTGGCCGACTGCCCGCCTACCCCGGCTCGCTGCTGTTTGTCACCGGCCTGAACGTGGCCTTGGCCAAGAAACTGGCGTCTGACGTGACGCAACTGTTGCTTGGCAAAAAGCTGCGCCTGTGCGTGACCGACGCACACTGGACGTTTGACTTTGAATGGCGTGGCAGCCGCTTTGTGGCTTGCCGCAATCCGGGCGCTGCCGACTTGACCATCAGTGCCAGCGCCAATGACTTTGTCCTACTGGCGCAACGCAAGGAAGACCCCGACACGCTCTTTTTCAACCGCCGTCTGGCCATGGAAGGTGACACCGAGCTGGGCTTGCTGGTCAAAAACACCATCGACGCCATCGAGCTGCCGGTGTTCAACCTGGCGCAGTTGCATCCACGCCATGTGTTGGCGCAGGTGCGCGCGCAATTCAAGTCGCGCCTGGGCGGTTTGAACCCGCGTTGACGCGATGGAAAGTGTTGTCATGCCGGGCCACGACCCGGCATCCAAGTCGCTCCCACAGGCACACTTAAAGCGCTTTGCTGTTGCCATCGCAGGCGCCAGTGGTGCCGTCTATGGGGTGCGCCTGCTGCACATGCTGCGCGCCATAGACGGTGTGCAAACGCACCTGGTGGTGTCGGATGCGGGCTGGCGCAATGTGCAGCAAGAGCTCGATACACCCCGCAAGGAAATTGAGGCGCTGGCCGATAGGGTCTATCCGGTGCACGACGTGGGTGCGGCCATTGCCAGCGGCTCGTTCCAATGCGACGGCATGGTGATTGCGCCGTGCTCCATGCGCACCCTGGCCGCTGTCGCGCAGGGTCTGTCAGACAACCTGATCACACGCGCCGCCGATGTGATGCTCAAGGAGCGCCGCCGCTTGATTTTGATGGTGCGTGAAAGCCCGCTGAACCTGGCGCACCTGCGCAACATGACCAGTGTGACCGAGATGGGTGGCATCATTTTTCCGCCGGTGCCCGCGTTCTACCAACGCCCGCAGACCATTACCGAGCTGGTGGATCACAGCGTCAGCCGCGTCATCGACCTGCTGGGCTTGCCGCAACCCGATGCGCCACGCTGGGGTGGTCTCAAATAATTGGGGTCAGACCCCAATTAACTCCAATTAACTGACCCCAATTAACTCACTCACTCTGAGAGAAAACACCGTGGCCTACCGGGACCTGAGAGACTTCATCACCCAGCTTGAACAATTGGGCGAGCTCAAGCGCGTGCAGGCGCAGGTTTCGCCCCACCTGGAAATGACCGCACTCTGCGACCGCTCGCTGCGCGCCGCTGGGCCGGCCTTGCTGTTTGAGCACCCTACCGGCCACCGCATACCGGTGCTGGGCAACCTGTTTGGAAGCACACACCGCGTGGCGCTGGGCATGGGTGTCAGCGATGTGAGTGAACTGCGCCAGTTTGGCCATGTGCTGGCCAGTCTGAAAGAGCCCGAAGCGCCCAAGGGCTTCAAGGAATTTATCGGCATGCGCAGTCTGGTCAGAACACTGTGGAGCATGTCGCCCAAAGAACTCAGCAGTGCACCGTGCCAGGATCTGGTGTGGGAAGGTGCAGACGTGGATTTGGCCAAACTGCCCGTTCAGCACTGCTGGCCGGGTGATGTGGCGCCACTCATCACCTGGGGCCTGGTCATCACCCAGGGGCCGCACAAGGCGCGGCAAAACCTGGGCATCTACCGCCAGCAAGTCATCAGCCGAAACCAGGTCATCATGCGTTGGCTGGCACACCGTGGCGGCGCGCTCGATTTCCGTGACCACGCCGCGCAAAACCCCGGCCAACCCTACCCGGTGTGTGTCGCGCTGGGCGCCGACCCGGCCACCATGCTGGGCGCGGTCACCCCAGTGCCCGACAGCTTGAGCGAATACCAGTTTGCCGGACTGCTGCGTGGCAGCCGCACCGAGGTGACCCGGGCACTGGGCAGCAACCTGCGTGTGCCCGCCTTCGCCGAGATCGTGCTCGAAGGCCACATTCAGCCCGATGCCGCACACAAGACCGGTTTTGAGCACGCCCTGGAAGGCCCGTTTGGCGACCACACCGGTTACTACAACGAAATTGCCGAGTTTCCGGTGTTCACCATCGACCGCATCACGCAACGGCGCAACCCTATTTACCACTCCACCTACACCGGCAAGCCGCCGGACGAGCCAGCCATGCTGGCGCTGGCCTTGAACGAACTGTTTGTGCCGCTGCTACAGCGCCAATACCCCGAGATCACCGACTTTTACCTGCCCGCCGAGGGCTGCAGTTACCGCATGGCGGTGGTCAGCATCAAAAAAGCCTATCCCGGCCACGCGCGGCGCATCATGTTTGGCATCTGGAGCTTTTTGCGACAGTTCATGTACACCAAGTTCATTGTGGTGGTCGATGACGACGTGAATGTGCGCAACTGGCAGGAAGTGATCTGGGCCATCACCACCCGCATGGACCCGACGCGCGACACGCTGTTGGCCGACAACACGCCGATTGATTACCTGGACTTTGCCTCACCGGTGGCCGGCCTGGGCAGCAAGATGGGTCTGGATGCCACCAACAAATGGTCTGGCGAGACCACGCGCGAATGGGGTAGGCCGCTGACCATGAGTCCGGAGGTCACCGCCCGGGTAGAACAAGTTTGGCAGACGTTGGGGCTGTGAATCAAATCAGGCTCCTTGCTGACGCAGCCAAACCCATGCCGTCAACAGCCCCAACAGCACCGGCTGGTGCAGCATGTAGTAGCTCAAACTCCAGCGTCCCAATCGGGCCAGACCTTGAGGTGCCCAACCGCAGTTTGCCCATGGCAGCACCCGGTACGCCACCACGCCCCACAGCACCACACCCAACCAGGGGAACACCGGTACATAGTCCTCGGTGACTGGTTTGCGTGTGATCCAGCCGAAAATGTTCAGGCCCGGTGCGTTGAATATTGCAACAAAATCAACTCCGGCCCAGCTGGATAAAGCGTATTCAGCTATCCATTTTGATGCAATTGCCAAGCCTCCCAGCACCACCAGGCGCGGTGTTGACCAACCCCCCGCCCAGCGCGCCAGAGGCAACAGCAGCAGCAGACCGTGCAGCACGCCGAAGTAAATCCAGCTGCGTGGAAACATCCACCACGAGCCCACGCTGACCAGCGCCGCGCAACCCGCTATTTGCAGCCAGCGCCGCCAAAACCGGGCCCAGCTTTGTTGCTGCACCAGCGCCACCGCCTGCCCCATGCCGGCACAGGCCAGAAACAGGCTGACGATAAGCGTGCGCTGTGTGGTCCAGAACGGGTCACGGTAAAAGTCCTGCTGCCATAAGCCAAGCGTCTGCAGATCAAAAACCAGATGAAAAAACGTCATCCAGAGCATGGCCACACCGCGCAGGGCGTCAATGGCGTCGAGTCTTTTGGTCTTCATACGCTTGCCGTTTGGTCAATATAGTGACAGCGCATATTTGACATGCTTGGAACTGCGGCAGTGCGCGCGTCAGCACGCGTCAGCGCGCGTCGGGCAACTCGATCTTGACCTCAAGCACTTCAAGGTTGTCTTGGCGTTCCAGATTCACCTTGATGTCCTGCGGATTGATCTTGACGTATTTACTGATGACGGCGATCAACTCACGCTGTAGATCGGGCAGATAATCGGGCTCGGCCGGATTGCGCCCACTGCGCTCGTGCGCCAAGATGATTTGCAGACGCTCCTTGGCCAGGCTGGCGGTCTTTTTTTTCTCACCCAGAAAAAATGAAAAGAAAGACATGGCGTTACTTTCCCCCGAACAGCCGCTTGAACAAACCTTGCTTGGGCGGCTCGGTAAAACGCATCGGTTTGTCTTCGCCCAAAAAGCGGTCCACCACGTCTTTATAGGCTTCTGATACGTCGCTGCCTTGCAGGTGTACCGCTGGCACGCCCTGGTTGGAGGCCTGCAATACGGTCTCACTCTCAGGAATAACACCAATGAGCTTGATACGCAAAATATCCTGAATGTCTTGCAACGACAACATCTGCCCCTGGTTGACGCGCGACGGGTTGTAACGCGTGATCAGCAAGTGTTCTTTGACGGGATCCTGGCCCTGCATGGCACGCTTGGTCTTGCTCGCCAAAATACCCAGAATGCGGTCAGAGTCACGCACCGAAGACACCTCTGGGTTGGTAACCACCAGCGCCTCGTCGGCAAAATGCATCGCCATCAAGGCGCCGGTTTCTATGCCGGCGGGCGAATCACAAACAATGTATTCAAAGTCCATCGCTGCCAGGTCGTTCAAGACCTTTTCAACCCCGTCCTGCGTCAGCGCGTCCTTGTCGCGCGTTTGCGAGGCAGCCAACACAAATAGGTTGTCGCACTGCTTGTCCTTGATGAGGGCTTGATTCAGGTTGGCCTCGTTGTGGATCACGTTAATCAGGTCATACACCACACGGCGCTCGCAGCCCATGATCAGGTCGAGGTTACGCAGACCCACGTCAAAGTCAATCACGGCGGTCTTGTGACCGCGCAGCGCCAGGCCGGTGGCAAAACTGGCACTGGTGGTGGTCTTGCCAACGCCACCTTTACCAGAGGTCACTACGATAATTTTTGTCATGAAAATGGTTTACCTTGAATCAAAAAAAATGAAAACTATGAAACCAGTGCTTCAAACAGCAGCTTTTCCTGACCGTCTGTACTCAGGCGAACCTGCGCCGCTTGACCTTGAATGGATGTTGGCAGTGCATGTTCACTGGTGCGGTAAACGCCTGCAATTGAAATCAGCTCAGGCTCCAAACAGATCGAAAAAATACGCGCCTGGGTGTTACCACTGGCCCCAGCCATGGCTTTGCCGCGCAGCGGTGCGTACACATGAATATGGCCATCAGCAATGACTTCACCGCCTTGATTGACCATCGCCAACAACACCAGGTCGCCGCCACGGGCATAAATCTTCTGGCCCGAACGCACGGGTTTGTCCACGATTAGGGTGGTTGGCCCTGGAACCTCACGAACAACCTCACGGACCACCTCCTTGACGACTTCTACCGTGCGCTGCGCAGGTGGTCTAACTGCTACAGATGACTTGGTCCGAACCAGCTCGTCTGACACCTGGAGCCAGCCAAGTTGCTGTGCCAGCTGCAACAGCGTAGCGTTTGCGCCACGGATACCGATGGGGTGCAAGCGGCATTCGATTAAAGTTTGTTGCAAAAATTGCAGGTTGAAGCAAGCACCATCGCCTTTGAGTCTGGAGCAATCAACCACCAACGCGTCGTGGTCGAAAAAGTCGGGCGTTTCACCTCCTGGACCGTAGGTCAGCAAGAGTTCCTTGCACACGGTCACTACATTGGCAGACTTGAGCAAAAGCGCCATGGCAGGCAGTTGCGCACTTTTGATGTCGAAGGAGTCAGACACGTGGAGATTTGTTCAAAATGAGGGTGAAGCGGACAGTTCGCCAGAGGCAAATCTTACTTGATGGACAGTCTAAACAAGGGATTGCCGATCAAATTTTGCTTTGTGCACAAGAATAAAAAAATTGGTGACAGAGGATGTGTTGTTCGGGCTTCTTTATTGTCTTTTAAATTTTTAAAAGATAGTCGTAGTAGATAAGCTCGGCTGAAAAGCTGGGATAAGTGACTATTTTATTATTAAATCAATAAGTTAGCTGCTGTAACCGACTGTGGACGCAGTGGCTTTGGCATGTTCGTGTTTTCTGGATAAGCATGATATCGTGAAAAAATCTGTGGATAACTAGCTCATTCCATAGAAATTATCAACAGGTTTATAAAGAAGTGATTTAGACAAAAAAAACCAGACCAAAGAAGCCTAGGGTCTGGCTTGAGTAGTAAAAATTCAAGGCTGGCCAATTTTTGCCTTGGCGTCGGCAATTTCTGCCTGTACCTGAGCCACATCGGGTGAGTTGGGGGGGAGCACCGCAAGCACACGTTCCCAGTAACCGATAGCCTTTCTGTAATCAGCTGCCTTGTATGATGCTTGCCCGGCCATCATCAAGGCCATGCCATTTTTTGGGTCGAGCTTGAGCGCTTTCTGGATCAAATCGAATGGCTTTCCACTGAGGTTGTTGTTGGCCAGCATGGCCAAAACGTCAGCGTACTGCAGCATTACTTCGGCATCGGTATCAAGCAGTTTGCCAGTTTTAGCATAGGCCTGTGAAGCGTCCTGCAGGCGGCCCTGTACCTTGTAGGCGTGTGCCAGACGTGCCCAGCCAGGCAGGTCGCCCGGGTTGTCTTTCAGGCGCGCAGCAAGGCGATCAACCATCTGGTTGACCATCTCGGGGCTGGTGTTTGCTGCGGCTTCAGCGCTGACAGGGGGCAGCATTCCAGCTTGATTGTTGGCTACGGCACCTGGCATTCCCGCTTGGGCGCGGGCGTCGTCAATATTGCCTTGCACCTGCTGGGCGTCAGGCGAGCCTGGTTCCAGGATGGCGAGTAACTTTTCCCATTCAGCAACAGCCATCTTGAAATCGGCGCGACGATAGGCCGCCACACCCGACATCATCAAGCCCATGGGGTGCTTCGGGTTGATTTGCAAAGCCTTGTTAACCAGTTCCAGTGGCTTGCCTTCAATTTCACTGTTTGCTTTCAGGGCTATCAGGTCTGCCAGCTCCACCATCAGATCGGGGTTGGTGTTGATTGCATCGCCCACTTTTTGAAAGGTTTGCTCTGCGTCATCCAGACGGCCCATGATCTTGTAGGAGCGCGCCAGCATGGCCCATCCTTCTGGATTGTTTGGGTTGGCTTTGAGTTTGGCCTCCAGAGATTCGACCATTTGCCGGATTTGAGGGTCTTCAAAGCGGTTGGCAGCGACCGGGTTGATGGCCCCGGGTGCGCCCAGTTGCCAATAAAAACCCAGCGCCAATACAGGCAGGGTCACGGCGATGGCCAAACTGGTGCGCCTGGGTGTCCAGAAGCTACCGCGCCCAGCTGTGGTGGTTGCCTCATAACTTTGGGTGTCATCGAGCAGGCGCAGTTGCAGTTCGTCGCGCGTGGTTTCAAAGTCTTGCTGGCTGATGACGCCGCGCGCCAGGTCGTTTTCAAGTGCCTTGAGCTGGTCGCGGTGGATTTCTGCATTCAGACGTTCGCTGGAAACACCGTTACCCTTTTGGGTACGAAGCAAGGCGTAGGCTATCCACGCAATCACAAGCAGTGTCATCAGCACTGCGATGGCAATAAAAGCATTCATTTTTGGGAGTCAGTCTCTTGAAGAAGGGCTTGGGCCTTGGCGCGTTGGGCGGGATCAAGGACTTCGGGATTTTTGCTACCGGCTTGCGTTTGCCGGATGGTTCTGATCAATAGCCAGATGGCGCCCAGCAGCAGCAGCAGCGGGCCGAACCACAGTAGCCAAGTGGTGGGTTTAACGGGTGGCTTGTACAACACAAAGTCACCATAACGGCTGACCAGAAAGTCCTTGATTTCAGCGTCGGACTTGCCCGATTTGATGAGCTCGCGCACTTCGCGGCGCAAGTCGTTGGCCAGGTCTGCACGCGATCCTGCCAGTGACTCATTTTGACAAACCAGGCAACGCAAATCTTCAGCGATGGCGATCAGGCGCTGTTCCACCACCGGGTCATCAGCCAGTGCAGGTGCTTCAGCGGCGTGCGAAAAGCTGATCGCTTGCCAGCACAAAAAAAGAGTGAGCCAGAATTTCATTTTTGCAGTTCCCGCACCAGAGGGATCAGTTTGTCGCGGATTGCTTCTTCTGTGAAGGGGCCAATCTGCTTGTAGCGGATGATCCCGGCCTTGTCGATCAGGAAGCTTTCCGGGACACCATAGACGCCGAAGTTGATGCCAATCTTGGCATCGCGGTCGGCGATGGCCACGTCGTAAGGGTTGCCGTAGCGCGCCAGCCATTTCAAACCGTCGGCGTCCTTGTCCTTGTAGTCCAGTCCAACGATCGGAATCGTTTTGGTCTTGGCAAATTCCACCAGCAAGGGATGTTCTTCGCGGCAAGCCACACACCACGATGCCCAGGTGTTAAGCAACCACACCTTGCCCAGCATGTCTTGCTTGGTCACTGTCAACGCCGGGTTGTCCAGCACCGGCGCGGTGAAGTCAGGTGCTGGTTTACCGATCAGCGGTGAGGGAATTTCACGCGGGTTGAGCGTCAGGCCAATGCCCAGAAACGCCACCAGCACGGCAAAGATAGCCAGCGGAATGTAGGCCTTTTTCATACCGCCATACCCTTGAGATCGGCATGGGTCAGTTTGGCCGCCAGCTTCTTGCGGTAGCGCTTGTCCAGCGCTGCCATGCTGCCGCCCAGTGCCATGAACAGGCAGCCTACCCAGATCCACGGTACAAAAGGTTTGTGGTACACGCGTACCGCCCAGGCGGGTTTGTCGGTGTTGTCCAACTTCTCACCCAGCGACACATACACGTCACCGGTAATACCGGTGTCGATAGCTGCTTCGGTCATCGGCATGGTCGATGAGAAATAAGCGCGTTTTTCGGGGTGTAGTGTGCGCAAGATTTTGCCGTTCTTGCTGAGCTCGACGACACCGACATCGGCGTTGTAGTTGGGCCCGCGCTTTTGCTCGATGCCGAGCAACCTGAACGTGTAGCCACCCACCTCGACCGTGTCGCCCATGGCCATGCGCACGTCTTTTTCAGTTTCGTAGCCTTTAACCATGGTGATGCCGATGACACACACCGCAATGCCGATGTGTGCCACGTGCATGCCCCAGTAGGCAATGGGGGTGGACTTCCAGTTGACGGTGTCCTTGATCTGGCGAGTCATTTGCACAACAGAGGCCAGAATGATCCAGAAAGCCAGCGTCAGGCCCAGGGCCACCAGCGGTGACCAGGAGCCGGCCAGGAACGGTGCAGCGCAGCCCAGCACCAGTGCGGCAACGCCGATCGGACTGAGTTTTTTGGTAAGACCTGCTAAGGTGTCGCTCTTCCAGCGGGCAAACGAGCCCACCACCATGAAGAACAGCACCGGCATCATGATGGGGGCAAACACGCTGTTGAAGTACGGCGGGCCTACCGAGAGTTTGCCCAGGTTCAGGGCATCAATGATCAACGGATACAAGGTACCCAGCAAAACGGCCGCCGCCGCCGTGGTGAGCAACACATTGTTCACCAGCAAAAAGGTCTCGCGTGACACCAGTTGAAATGCGCCGCCAGAACGCACTTTGCCGGCGCGCGCGGCAAACAGCACCAGCGAGCTGCCGATCACCACCACCAAGAACAGCAAAATGAACACACCGCGTTTGGGGTCAGAGGCGAACGCGTGCACCGATGTCAGCACACCCGAGCGCACCAGGAAGGTTCCCAGCAGGCTCAGTGAAAAGCAGATCAGCGACAGCATGATGGTCCAGTTGCGGAACAAGCCACGCTTTTCAGTTACCGCCAGCGAATGGATCAGCGCGGTACCTACCAGCCAGGGCAGGAAAGAAGCGTTTTCAACCGGGTCCCAGAACCACCAGCCGCCCCAGCCCAGTTCGTAATAGGCCCACCACGATCCCATGGCGATGCCAATGGTCAGGCAGATCCAGGCGGCAGTGGCCCAGGGGCGCGTCCAGCGCGCCCAGGCGGCGTCGAGACGGCCGTTGAGCAGGGCAGCGATTGAAAAGGCAAACGGCACCGACATTCCCACATAGCCCATGTAGAGCATGGGGGGGTGAAACACCAGCCCCGGGTCTTGCAGCAAGGGATTCAGGTCACGCCCGTCGGCGGGAATATCCACCAGGCGGTTGAACGGGCTGGAAGTGATCAGCATGAACAGCAGGAAACCCACCGCCACCAGCGCCATCACACCCAGCACGCGCGATACCATCACGTCTGGCAACTGGCGTGAAAAAAGCGAGATGCCCATCATCCAGGTACATAACATCAGCAACCACAGCAGCAGCGAACCTTCATGGCCACCCCACACGGCCGCAAAGCGATAGATGGTGGGCAATTTGCTGTTGGAGTTCTGGGCGACGTATTGCACCGAGAAATCGTTGGAGTAAAACGACCAGGCCAGACACAGGAACGAAATACCCACCAACACCCACAGCGCCTGTGCACCCGGGCGCGCCAACGCCATCCAGTCAGGGCGACCTTGCTGGCCACCAGCAATGCTGAGCAGGCCCATGGTGAGCGCCACCAGCATGGCCAGAATCAGCGCGAAATGTCCAATTTCAGGAATCATGGTGGGGTGTCCTATTTGAGTGATTTGGCAGCTTTTTCGAGCTGGGCCTGGTCCATGGCGTGTTGCGCCTCGGGGGGCATGTAGTTTTCATCGTGCTTGGCCAGCACTTCTGAGGCGGTGAAATGCCCCGTATTGTCGAGCTTACCCTGCGCTACCACGCCCTTGCCTTCGCGGAACAGGTCGGGCAGGATGCCGGTGTAAGCCACCGGCACTTCCTTGGCGGTGTCGGTGACGATGAACGACACGGTCAGGTTGTCACGTTTGACAGAACCTTCTTTGACCATGCCGCCAACGCGAAAGGCGCGGTTCTGGGGCGCTTCGCCTGCGGCAACCTGGGTGGGGGTAAAAAAGAACACCAGACTGCTGTTGAAGGCGTTCAGCACAAAGTAGGCGGCAACACCAACGGCTGCCACACCGCCGATGATGATGGCGGCACGTTTATGACGGGGTTTCATGTGTCAGGACTCCTTTAAGTCGGCGTTCGACCCGAGATCGTTGGAAAGGTTTCGTAAAACAGCGCGGCGTTGCGAGCGCACTTGCCAGATTTCAAACACCGCCACCAGTGCGGTGCAGCCAAAACTGCCCCACACGTACAGGGCGTAGCCGCCCATGTCGAGAAACTCGGACACACTATTCCACTGCATATTCGGCCCTCACTGTGTTTTGTACCCACTCGGTATGGCGTTCACGTTCCAGGATGATGCTGCGCACGCGCAGCAAAATGATGGCAATGGCATACATCCAGAACGCCACCACCATGATCAGCATGCCCGTCAGCATGGTGCTGGCCATGGAACTGCCTTTCATGGACACCGAAGCCCCCTGGTGCAAGGTGTTCCACCATTTGACCGAAAAATAAATGATTGGCACATTGACTGCGCCCACCAGCGCCAGCACGGCCCCCGCTTTGTCGGCGCGGCGCGGGTCATCGATGGATGCCTGCAGTGCCATAAAACCCAGGTAAAGAAACAGCAAAATGAGTTCGGAAGTCAGGCGCGCGTCCCACACCCACCAGGCGCCCCACATCGGTTTGCCCCACAGGGCGCCGGTGACCAGTGACAAAAACGCAAACAGGGCGCCCGTCGGGGCCAGCGCGGTTGCCATCATGCCCGACAGGCGCGTGTTGAACGCCAGACCAAAGCCCGCCCAACCGGCCATCACCAGGTAAATGAACATCGACAGTTGCGAAGCCGGCACGTGCACAAAGATGATGCGGTAACCCTGACCCTGTTGCGCGTCGACCGGCGCGACAAAAAACGAGATGTACAGCCCGACAACGGTCAGAATGGTCGCCAGACCGGCAAACCATGGCCACATCTTGCCGGCCAAAAAGTAAAAGTTTTGTGGCGCTGCAAACTTGAACCAGTGAATATCGGATGATTTCATTCCAGCGAGATCCTTAAAGCGGCCGACGTAGCCATCGGCGAAAAGAACAGTGACAGCACCAGCAATGCAGCCAACAGCGACAAGTGCCCGCCGATACCCAGCCCGGCGGCATCGGCCTCTACCGCACCCGCGCCAAAAATAAGCACTGGAATGTAAAGCGGCAAGATCAATAAGGAAAGCAAAACCCCTGCGCCGCGTACGCCCAAGGTCAGCGCCGCGCCGATGCTGCCGATCAGGCTGAGCGTAGGCGTGCCCAACAGCAGCGTCAACACCAGCAGCCCCAGCGCACGTCCGTCCAGACCAAACTGCAAGCCCAGCACCGGCGCAATCAGCACCAGTGGCAGGCCAGAGGTCAGAAAGTGCGCCAGCGCTTTAGATAGCACCAGCAAGCCCAGCGGGGTGGATGACAGAACCATCTGTTCCAGCGAGCCGTCGGCGTAATCGGTGGCAAACATGCGCTGCAAACTCAGCATGGCCGCCAGTAACGCGCTGACCCACAAAATGCCCGGCGCCATGCGCAACAACAGATTGGTTTCGGCGCCCACGCCCAGCGGGAACAGGCTGGTCACCACCATGAAAAACATCAACGGGGTCAGCACCTCGCCTTTTTGGCGCATGCCCAGTGCAATTTCGCGTTTGAGCACGGCCAGCATGACCTGCGGCAGCGCCATGGCGGGCAGGGATCGGCTCATCGTGCTTGCAGCTCCAGCATGTGCGGCGCGATGTCGCCGATCGGCACCTTTTGGTGGCTCGTTACCACGGCAAGGCCGCCGTCTTTCAGATGGTCGGCAATCATGTCAGCCAGCATCTTCACGCCGCCTTCATCCATGGCCACGTAGGGTTCGTCCAACACCCACAACCGCGCCGGACTCAGCGCCAGGCGCGACAGCGCCACGCGACGCTTCTGGCCTTGCGACAGGTGGCGCACCAGTTGTTGGGAGCGCCCGCGCAGGCCAAAGCGGGCCAGCACGTCCTTGCTGCGATGGGGGTTCAGGGCGCGCCCGGCCAGCGCGGTGGTGAAGGCCAGGTTTTCTTCGACCGTCATGGACTCTTGCAGGCCATTGAGGTGCCCCAGGTAACATAAATCCTGGTGGTAGGCGTCGGTCTGCGAATGGATGGGTTTGCCGTTCCACAAGATGTCGCCGGCGCCGATGGAAGCCAGTCCGCATACCATGCGCAACAGGCTGGTTTTGCCAACGCCGTTGGCACCCGCCACGTAAAGCCAGCGGCCCGACGTGAGCGTGCAATCGACATTTTTGAACAGCTCGCGCCCGCCCTTGGAGCAACCAAGTTTGTCAAACGTGAGGGTGGAAGGAGCTTTCAAAATGATCCGGATGGGGGCCAACGAGGGCCGGATTTTAGGGTCAACCCTAGGTTTGTGCGCACCATGCACAGATTGTTACTTGATGCACGTCAAAAGATACGTGGACATCTGCCGGTTGCCCGGCCTTGTCAGTCCTTCGGCTTGGTCAGCACCACTTTCTGGTACAGACCGCCAAAATAGGCCTCTTTTTGTAGCGGCACCTGCTGGTACTGAGTCGGCAACCAGTCGGCAATCTGCCCGTTCCACAGGTCCATGGCAAACGGCTCCAGAGTGGTCAGAATCGGCACCATGATGTAGCGAAACGGGTTGATGCCCACCGGGCGGTGGTAATCGACAAACACCACCTTGCCGCCGGGCTTGGTCACGCGCAGGGCTTCGGCCACGGTCTTGCGGCGCACATCCTCGGGCATCTCGTGCAACAGAAAGAACACCAAGGTGGCGTCGTGGCTGGCGTCGTCAAAGTGCATACGCGACGCATCTTGCTGCGAGATCGTGACCTGGCGTTTGTCACGCAGCTTCTGGTGCATGTTCTTGATTTGTACCGGTGCCACGTCGATGATGTCCAGATGGCCGTCCGGGCCCAGGCGCTCGACCAGTTTTTCAGAGAAGTTGCCATAGACGCAGGCCACCTGTAGCAGACGACCGTTGACCGCGTCGCTCAGCTCGTCGAGGGCCAGGTCGCGCAGGCGTGAGAAATTGCCCCACAGAATCAGGTTCACCAGCCACTGGCGCTCAAACACCCGCACGGCGTTGGGGTGGGTGTAGGCCCACCAGTAGGTTTGCTCCAGATACTCTGGCACCACCACCGGCGGTTGATTGAAAGAAGTGCGGCTGGCCACAGCGGCCTGGGCCTGCATAGGGCCCCGGTTTTCAAACGTCATGGTGAGGTTCCGGATTACGATTTAAGCAGGCCTTCAGCGCGCAGGGCGTCTTGCACTGCCGGACGTGCCGCCACCCGCGCCATGAAGGCACCCAGATGGGGCAAGTTGGCAATGTCAATGCCTACATACTTGCCCCAGCCGACCACCACAAACAGATACGCGTCAGCCACGGTGAAGGTGTCGCCCAAGAGGTAATTCTTTCCGGCCAGCTCGCCGTCTACCCATTTCAGCCGACCTTCCAGGCGCGTTTTGGCCAGCGCCTTGGCCTCGTCGGGCATGCCCGGCGTGAACAGAGGGGAAAAGCCTTTGTGCAATTCGGTACCAATGGTGTTGAGCCATTCCTGCAACTTGTAGCGTTCCCAGCTGCCATTGGGGGGTGCCAGTTTTTTCTCTGGCACCAAGTCGGCCAGGTATTGCACGATGGCCGGGCCTTCGTGAAGGGTGCGGCCGTCGTCCAGCGCCAAGAACGGCACATAGCCCAGCGGGTTGATGGTGTAGTAATCGGTGCCGTCGGCAAGCTTGTGCGTTTTGGTGGGTGCGGCAACGGCCTCAAAAGCCAGCCCGCTCTCTTTCAGTACGATGTGGGGTGAAAGAGAACAGGCACCGGGTGAGTAATACAGTTTCATTCAATTTCCTGGACAAGAGGGTGGGACAGGCTGAGAGCCCTTAGCGACAATGCTAACCCAGCGGCGCTGATCTTGCTGGCCAGGGGTTGCCAGCATGTGCCGGGTGTCGTGCACTATTGTAAAGTAAAAGTGTCTCAAACCCCTTAGCTTAAAGCGTTGGCAGCTCTATAAAAAATAGCAAGTAGTGGGCCCTTAGTCACTAAGAGATGCGGAAATCACAAATATCCCCCTTCTGGCGGCATTGCCAGGCGCATTGCGTCGTTGCAAATCGAGCGAAGAATTCGGGTGCTGTGGATAAATTGCTCCTTCCCTCTATGGGGGAAGGTTGGGATGGGGGCTCGCCTTGGATCGGATGCCGGTGGCAAGTCGGCCCCCGTCGCTGCCCCAGCAGGAGAGGAAGCAAAACCGGGGCCATTGTTTTCAGCTTGTCCGGCTCAGGGCTTGAGCACCCGTGCCACCGGGTTGTGCCGCAACCGGAACGCGTCGGGCATGCCCGAGCCCAGCAGCGGGCGCAGATAGAGCCGAAACGCGTCGGTCACGTCGGTGCCGTTGGCGGCGATGAATTCATCTTCCATCACGCGCGTTTTGCCAGCCACTTCTTCCAATGGCAGCAGTTCGTAATCGACCGAATAAAAGCCGGTGCGCTTGATGGCCACGGAGCCGTCGCGTGTGCCCCACATGGCAAACTGCACCGCTTTTTCGCCCACCTCGCGCGCTTCGCGCTGATCGACGTCTGAAACACAACCAATGAAACTGCGTTGCAGGTAGCCAAAGGTGTCGCCGCGCACGCGCTTGATCTTCAGCTTGGACTTGATCTCTTCGCACAGCAGGTCGGCCAGTGCGCCGTTGCCCGAGAGCTGCACGTTGCCGTGCGCGTCGTGCTCCATCTCTTTGGCCAGCAGCGCGGCAATGGGCGTGCCGCGTGCGTCGTGGATGCCCTCTGACACGGCCACCACGCAGCGGCCGTGGCGCTCGTACATGGTCTTGACGTTGCTTAAGAATTGCGTCAGGTCAAAGGTGCGCTCGGGCAGATAGATCAGGTGCGGGCCGTCGTCCGGGAATTTTTTGCCCAGGGCGGACGCTGCCGTCAGAAAACCCGCGTGGCGTCCCATCACCACGCCCACATAGACGCCGGGCAGGGCGGCGTTGTCCAGGTTGGCACCGGCAAAGGCTTGGGCCACAAAACGCGCGGCGGACGGAAACCCCGGCGTGTGATCGTTTCCCACCAGGTCGTTGTCGATGGTCTTGGGAATGTGCACGCAGCGCAGCGCGTAGTGGGCGGCGCGCGCCTCCTGACTGACGATGCGTACGGTGTCGCTTGAATCATTGCCGCCAATGTAGAAAAAGTGGCCGATCTGGTGTGCTTGCAGCACCTTGAAGATTTCGCGGCAGTAAGCCTCGTCGGGCTTGTCGCGCGTGGAGCCCAGCGCGCTGCTGGGGGTGTTGGCCACGTGCTCCAGGTTGTGGCTGGTTTCTTGCGTCAGATCGACAAAGTCTTCATCGACGATGCCGCGCACGCCGTGGTGCGCGCCGTAAATGTGGCCAATCTGGCCAAAGCGGCGCGCTTCAAGCGCTACGCCGACGAGCGATTGGTTGATGACGGCGGTGGGGCCACCGCCCTGGGCGACAAGAATTTTTCCGGATGCCATGGTGAGGGTGTAAGGTAGGTTGCGGATGGTTGAATTGTGCCTCTGATGTGGGTCTATCGGCGATGGTCTTGGGGGCCATGTTCAGGGCGAGAAACGGCGTTATCTACGCACGGCGCGGCGACGGGGTCAGGCGACCGGGCTATTGGGCGAAATGCGTGCGCCTGAGGTGCTGGCGTACATTGGCCTTCAGTTTCGCGCGTGCTTTCGCCCCAAAACCGCATGCGCCTGGCCCAGTCGCCCTGCCGTGCGTCGGTGTCTTTCTGACCTCGCACCGACAGCCAACCAGTGGGCCAGTTGGGCGCGTGTAGCTGCGGGTGAATTGCACACGGGCCACGCTCGAACTGGCGCTGGCTCGTAAAATCGCCTCCCTTGCGCTACGGACCCTGTAGCGCCCACGCTCTGACATTCCATGCTTTATCCACAACACTTTGACGTGATCGTTGTCGGCGGCGGCCACGCCGGGTGCGAGGCTGCGCTGGCGGCGGCGCGTATGGGTTGTGCCACGCTGCTGCTGACGCACAACATCGAAACCCTGGGGCAGATGAGCTGCAACCCCAGCATTGGCGGCATTGGCAAGGGCCATCTGGTCAAAGAGGTGGACGCGCTGGGCGGGGCCATGGCGGCAGCCACCGACGAGGGTGGCATCCAGTTTCGCATCCTCAATTCCAGCAAGGGCCCGGCGGTGCGCGCCACCCGCGCCCAAGCCGACCGCATCCTGTACAAAGCTGCCATTCGCCGTCGGCTGGAGAATCAGCCCAACCTGTGGCTGTTTCAGCAGGCGGTGGACGACCTAGTGGTGCAAGGCGATCGGGTGGTGGGCGCGGTGACCCAGGTCGGTATCCGTTTTGCGGCCAGCACCGTGGTGCTGACAGCGGGCACGTTTCTGGACGGCAAGATTCATGTGGGCTTGAACAACTACGCCGCGGGTCGCGCCGGAGACCCACCGGCCGTGTCCTTGAGCGCGCGGCTCAAAGAGTTGAAGCTGCCGCAGGGGCGCCTGAAAACCGGTACGCCACCACGGCTGGACGGCCGCAGCATTGAATTTTCAAAGTGTGTCGAACAGCCTGGTGATGGCATGGCGTTGCAAGGCGCGACGGGCATTCCCGGCGGCGCGCCGTGCGGCCCGGCCGTGCCGGTATTCAGCTTTTTGGGCAGCGCCAGACAGCACCCGGCGCAAATGGCGTGCTGGGTCACGCACACCAACGCACGTACGCACGACATCATCCGCAGCGGGTTTGACCGCAGCCCCATGTTCACCGGCAAGATCGAAGGCGTGGGCCCGCGCTATTGCCCGAGCGTGGAAGACAAGATCAACCGCTTTGCCGACAAGGACAGCCACCAGATTTTTCTGGAGCCCGAAGGTTTGACCACGAACGAGTATTACCCCAACGGCATCAGCACCAGCTTGCCGTTTGACATTCAGTACGCGCTGGTGCGCAGCATGCCGGGGTTGGAAAACGCGCACATTTTGCGCCCTGGCTACGCCATTGAATACGACTACTTTGATCCGACGCAGCTGAAGTCGTCGTTTGAAACCAAGGCGCTGGGCGGGCTGTTTTTTGCCGGCCAGATCAACGGCACCACGGGTTACGAAGAAGCGGCGGCGCAGGGTTTGTTTGCCGGCATCAACGCCGCCTTGCAGGTGCGCGCCATGGGCGGTGGCAACGTGGCCGCCAGCGCGGCGGGTGCGGCGTCTTACGGGGGTGACGCCTGGCTGCCTGCGCGGGACCAAGCCTACCTGGGTGTACTGGTAGATGACCTGATCACCCAGGGCGTTTCTGAACCTTACCGCATGTTCACCAGCCGCGCCGAGTTCCGCCTGCAGCTGCGTGAAGACAACGCCGACATGCGCCTGACCGAAGTGGGCCACCAGCTGGGCTTGGTGGACGATGCGCGCTGGGAGGCATTCAGCCGCAAGCGCGACGCTGTTTCACGTGAAACAGAGCGCCTACGCAGTATCTGGATCAGCCCCAAAAACCTGGATGCAGCTGAGTCGGAGCGGGTGCTGGGCAAAGCCATTGACCATGAGTACAACCTGTTGGAGCTATTGCGCCGCCCGGAAGTGAGTTACTCATCCTTGATGTCCTTGGACGGCGGCAAATACGGGTCGGATGAATTGTTGCAGGCTGTTTCACGTGAATCAGGGGCGGCCTCGGAGCATGATGCGCTGGATGCCGTGGTGATCGAGCAGGTCGAAATTGCCGCCAAATATTCAGGCTATATTGATCGCCAAAAAGACGACGTGCAGCGCGCTGCACACTATGAGCACCTGAAGTTGCCGCAAGACCTGGACTACATGCAGGTCAGCGCCCTGAGTATCGAGGCGCGGCAAAAGCTCAACCGCCACAAGCCGGAAACCCTGGGTCAGGCGTCACGCATTTCGGGTATCACGCCAGCGAGCATTTCCCTGCTGACAATTCACCTGAAGAAAACCAGGTTCAAGGGCTTTGAGCGGCGTGACCAGCAACATGGTGATGCCGCTGCTGGGGGGGCCACCTGATGCAAACGTTGGAAAAAGCACTTCGCCAGGGTTTGGCCGAGCTCGCTTTGGTGCTCAGCGATGCCCAGGTTGCTGATCTGCTGGCTTACCTGGCCCTGATTGAAAAATGGAACAAGGTCTACAACCTGACGGCGGTGCGTGACCCGTCCGAGATGCTGACGCACCATCTGCTCGATAGTCTGGCGGTGATCGCGCCGTTGCAGCGGCAGCTGGCCCGGCAAGTCAAAGAAGCGATGCGCCTGCTTGATGTTGGCTCGGGTGCCGGGTTGCCCGGCGTGGTGATTGCCATCTGCCACCCGGAGATCACCGTGTCTTGCGTGGATGCGGTCGCCAAGAAAGCGGCTTTTGTTCAGCAGGTGGCGGTGGCGCTCCAGTTGCCCAACTTGCACAGCATCCATGCGCGTGTAGAGAACCTGGACGATCATTACAACGTGATCAGTTCGCGTGCCTTTGCCTCGTTGACAGATTTCACCAGCGTGTCGGCGCAGGCGCTGGCGCCAGGTGGCGTCTGGATGGCGATGAAGGGCAAACACCCGGCGGATGAAATCGCTGCTTTGCCAGCATCCGTGACGGTGTTTCACGTGGAACCCTTGGCCGTGCCTGGTTTGGCCGCTGAGCGGTGTATTGTCTGGATGCGACCGTTTTGCTTGACGTGAAAGTTCGCAGTTGTCACGCTGGAGCCGATCCGGGGACGCAATGACAGCTTTTTTGTGATTCGAGGTGGCTTTGCAGCCATGAAGGTTGGTTGGCTGGTTCCGGTTGGTCTGGTTTGGCATTGCGGGCCAACATCATCTCATTGGGCCGTATCTCGTCCGGGGATTTCGCCCTTTCTGCCTTTGAAGATTCCAACGTAAACTCGCTTTCTTTCGTCGCCCAAACAATCCCCATGCTCGGCACCACCGACTACACCACTTTTGTCGTCACTGTTCTCGTTTTTCTGCTGGTTCCTGGCCCTGGTAACCTGGCACTGATCACATCGACCAGCAAGGGCGGCATACGTGGTGGATTGGCGGCGACTCTGGGTGTGATTCTGGGCGATCAGGTGCTGATGTGGTCAGCCATTGCCGGTGTGGCGGCTTTGCTGACCGCTTACCCCCACGTTTTCAACGCCATGCAATGGCTGGGTGCCGCCTATCTGGCGTGGCTTGGCGCGAAGTTGTTGCTGGCCAAACAGGGCGCGATGCCGGTGTTGCAGATCAAGCCGCACCATTACCTGAAGCAGGCGATGATGATCACGCTGCTCAACCCCAAGGCCATTTTGTTTTACATGGCGTTTTTCCCGCTGTTTGTTGACCCGGCGCGTCAGCAAGGGTTGGTGACTTATGCATTTATGGCGGCGACTATTGCTGTGCTGACCTTCCTTTACGGACTGAGCTCCACGCTCCTGACCCACTTTCTGGCCGAATGCGTTCGCGCCAACCCGCTGGTTTCACGTGTGCTGGAGAAGATGGCCGGGCTGTTTCTGGTCGGTTTTGGCATCAAACTCGCGGCCTCCAATTAGTCGTCGTGAATTTGTAGACCCAGTCGTTTCACGTGAAACAATTCAAGCATCCGGTTTCCCATTTTTCTGAGTGACACACCCATGGCCAAAATATTCTGTATTGCCAACCAAAAAGGTGGCGTTGGCAAGACCACGACCACGGTCAATCTGGCCGCCGGGCTGGCCAAGGTGGGGCAGCGTGTGCTGATGGTGGACCTGGACCCGCAAGGCAACGCCACCATGGGTTCTGGCGTGGACAAGCGCAAGCTGGAGCTCAGTGTCTATGACGTGCTGCTGGAATCTGCCTCGGTGTCAGAGGCGCGCGTGCAAAGCCCCAAGCTGGCAGAGGCGGGTTGCAGCTATGACATTTTGGCCGCCAACCGTGAGTTGGCCGGCGCTGAGGTGGAAATGGTCAGCCTGGAGCGGCGTGAAAAGCGTCTCAAAACTGCACTGGGTGCGGTGGATGCGGACTACGACTTTGTGCTGATCGACTGCCCGCCCAGCCTGTCGTTGCTCACGCTCAATGGCCTGTGCTGCGCGCACGGCGTGATCGTGCCAATGCAGTGCGAATACTTTGCGCTGGAAGGCCTGGCCGATCTGGTCAACACCATCAAGCAGGTGCACGCCAACCTCAACAAAGACCTGGCCATCATCGGCCTGCTGCGCGTGATGTTCGACCCGCGCATCACCTTGCAGCAGCAGGTGAGTGAGCAGCTCAAGGCGCGCTTTGGCGACAAGGTGTTCAACACCGTCATCCCGCGCAACGTGCGCCTGGCCGAAGCGCCCAGCTATGGCCTGCCCGGTGTGGTGTTTGACCTACACAGCAAAGGCGCGCAAGCCTTTGTAGCGTTTGCGCAAGAGATGGTTGAACGCGTCCAGAAAATGTAAGAAAGAAAGCCTTCCAGCTCTTATCAGACAAGCGCAATAAGCTATGACAGATGTAGCAATTACGGCTCACCAGGTACTGCTGTTGCCGGGTTGGCAAGACTCTGGCCCGGGCCATTGGCAAAGCCTGTGGGAGGCGCAGTTTGGCTACCAGCGGGTGCGGCAGCACGACTGGCTGCGCCCGCTGCGCGGCGACTGGATCGCGCGCCTGGAAGACGTGGTGCAGTCGCAGCACGGCCCGCTGGTGCTGGCAGCGCACAGCCTGGGCTGCCAGCTGGTGGCGGCGTGGGCGGCCATTTCACCCAGCACCCACCGCATTCAAGGCGCGCTGCTGGTGGCGCCGGGCGATGCTGAACGCGAAGAACTTCGCCCGCACATGGCCAGTTGGTCGCCCCTGGTGTTGCAGCGGTTGCCTTTCAAAAGCACGCTGGTCGCCAGCAGCAACGACCCGTACTGCACCCTGGCGCGCGTGGCGCAGTTTGCCAGCGCCTGGGGCTCAGACCTGGTGGTCGCTGGTGTGCTGGGCCACATCAACGCCGACTCGGGCCTGGGCGATTGGCCGCAGGGGCAGGCGTTGCTCAATACATTGATTTCAGATTAAGGACATACCAACATGGTCACCAAAAAACTCAAAGGCCTGGGCCGTGGACTCGAAGCACTGTTGGGGCCGACGGCAGACGACGTTCTGTCGCTGGACGGCGCCACGGTGAACCTGGCGGCCGGTGGCGTGCCGTCCACGCTGCTGTTGACCGACCTGGTGCCGGGCCAGTACCAACCGCGCACGCGCATGGACGAGGGCGCGTTGTACGAGCTGGCCGAATCGATCAAGTCGCAAGGCATCATGCAGCCGATTCTGGTGCGCCGCCTGAGCGACGCCGATGCCACTGCCAAGCGTAGCCAAATGGCCCCTGACACCGGTGGTGCGCTGCGACCCGTTTACGAGATCATTGCCGGTGAGCGGCGCTTTCGAGCCGCCAAATTGGCCGGTCTGGACAGCGTGCCCGTGCTGGTGCGCGACGTGCCCAACGAGGCCGCCGCCGCCATGGCGCTGATCGAGAACATGCAGCGTGAAGACCTGAATCCGCTGGAAGAAGCGCAGGGCCTGCAGCGCCTGATCAAAGAATTTGGTCTCACGCACGAGGCTGCCGCGCAGGCCGTGGGACGCAGCCGCAGCGCGGCCAGCAATTTGTTGCGCTTGTTGAACCTGGCCGACGCGGTGCAGACCATGCTGATGGCGGGTGATGTGGACATGGGCCACGCGCGCGCGCTGCTGGCGCTCGACAAAGCCACGCAGATTACTGCGGCAAATCAGATTGCGGCGAAAAAAATGTCGGTGCGTGAGGCCGAGAGCCTGGTCAAGAAGCTCGCCGCGGAGTTTTCACTGGTGGCAACCAAACCCAAAAAAGAAAAATCGCGCGACCTCAAACGCATTGAAGAAGAGCTGTCGGATTTGCTCACCGCAGCGGTGGAAGTGCGCGTGAAAAAACGTGTCAAGCGCCACGGGCGTGTGGAAGACGTGGGTGAGCTGAGCATAGGGTTTGGTTCGCTCGACGAGCTCAATGGCCTGATCGACAAGTTGCGTGCGGTGTGATGTGGCCCTTGCCCGCCTTGGTGATGTGGGCGTTGGCCTGGGGTCTGTTTTGGTTACTGCTTTGGGGGGGCGTTCAGTCAGTGTGGGCTTTGCTGGCCGCATCCGCAATGGGTGTGGCCGCCAGCGTGCTGGGCCAGAGCTGGTGGCGACGGTTGATGATTGCGCTGGGGTTTCCGCTGTCACTGGCCTCGTCGGGTGTGGCCAGCATGCCGGCCTGGGCGTGGCTGCTGCCGTTGCTGTTGCTGCTGCTGATCTATCCGCTCAACGCCTGGCGTGATGCACCCTTGTTCCCCACCCCAAAAAATGCATTAAATGAGCTTGCAGCCCATATAAAACAAGCGCAAGCAGCTCTTATTTTGGATGCAGGCTGCGGGCTGGGTGACGGCCTGATCGCGTTGCGCCAGGCTTATCCGCATGCCGCACTGCACGGGCTGGAATGGAGCTGGCCGCTGCGCGCGCTGTGTGCGCTGCGCTGCCCCTGGGCACGCGTGCGCCAGGGCGACATCTGGCAGGCGGATTGGTCGGGTTATGACCTGGTGTACCTGTTTCAGCGGCCTGAGAGCATGGCGCGCGCTGCGGCAAAGGCGCAGGCTGAATTGAAGCCGGGGGCTTGGCTGGTCAGCCTGGAATTTGAAGCCACCACGCTGCAACCCGATGCCGTGCTGACCACGGTGCCGGGCAAACCGGTCTGGCTCTATCGCCAACCCGAAAGCCCCCCGACAATGCGCGTATGAAAAACGCTTTCACGTCCTGGGCTGGTGGCGTAGGGGCGCAGCCATCCGCAGTAGTGTCAGTGGCCACGCGCCATTCGCTTATTTTCCGTGTTGAACGATCACCGGCGCCACCTGGAACAGGTTGGTGCTAGTGGCATCCACTGTTACTTTGACCCAGTGCAGTGACGGGCTGCCAAAGGTTTCCACACGGGTGAAATTCAGCAGCGGATTGAGCGAGCGCGGTAGCGGTTTGTCCACCTTGAAGACGTGCTGGTCGCCGTGCACAAACAACACCTGGCCAGGGAAGTCGCGCGTTTGGGCTTCCACATTGCTCATGAAGGCGCGGTAGCCGCTGACCCCCGGTGCCTGGCTGTCGTCGATGTCTTCGGTTTCGGCCACGTCAAAGCCGGGCTCGCCCTGCACCACCAGCACCACGCCGCGGGCACCACTGGCGTGCGCCTGGGCAAAGGTGTCTTTCAGCCATTGGCGGTTGGCGGCATCACGGGCGCTGAATTCAGCGTTGGCGGCGTCGCAATCGGCTTGGGTACGTTGGCTCTTGCTGCTGCACTTCTTGACTGAAATCACCTGGTTGTTGTTGCTGCCAGGCATATTGAAGCCGGCAAACACCACCGGGCCGTAGGCGAAGCGGGTGTTTTCAACATACGGCTGACCCAGCGCACCCTGGTGTTGCAGCGGCAGGGTCTGCTGGCCCAGCGACTTCGTGCTGGGGTACATCACGCGGCGCAGGTGCGCCAGTCGCTCCAGCGGGTCCATGCCGCCGTTGTTGGTGCGGTGGCAGTCGGTCCACTCGTTGTCGCCCGGCACGTACACCACCGGTTTTTTCAACGTGTTGAACATCGTCAACGCATCGGTATAGACGTCGTCGCCGCACTTGGAGCTGCCGTCCTTGATGTCGCCGTCATACATTGAAAAAGCAATGTCAGACGCATTGATGCTGGCCAGCACCGCAGGCAGTTTGGGTGCATCGCCCGCTTTTTTGTAGGGCATGTCGCCCCATAGACCGAAGCTGTAGCGTTGCGCGCTGCTGTCGGCACTGGCTGATGTTGACATGGGGGCGCAGGCAGCCAGTGCCAGGCTAAGCGCGACTGCGGCGAATGGGTAAAAGGGGCGTGATGTCATGGTGGGTTGGATGCTTGGTTGTGATAGCGCGCACGTTACCGACACCGCGTGACGGTTGTGTGACAGCCCTGCCGTGGCTTTGGCGTGGCTATGCGTGTCCATGCCCGCCAGGCAGTCACCCACGGAGTTGACGTTGTATTTACAGGGCGACCTGCAACTGGTCTGATACGCCAGCCTCGCTCGCGTTGGCTGCATCGCTGGAGCTCGATCCAGATGCATGGCTGTTGTTCTTCCAGCGCAGCAGCGTCAGCCGCCCGCCGTGGCCTTCAGCCAGCGCGCTGTTGCTCTCGACCCAGTCACCGTCGTTGCAATACAAAATGCCGTGCACGTTGCGAATCTCGGGGTGGTGGATGTGGCCGCAGACGACGCCGTCAAACCCGCGTCGGCGTGTTTCGCGGGCTACCGCCTGCTCATAGTCGCCCACGTACATCACCGCCTGTTTGACCTTGAATTTCAGGTAGACCGACAGCGACCAATACGGCTGGCCCATGCGGTAACGCCAGCGATTCAGAGGGCGGTTCAGCCACAGCGTGAACCCGTACAACACGTCACCCAGATGCGCCAACCAGCTGGCTGCGCCAATCACGCCGTCGAACTGGTCACCGTGGATCACCCACAGCCGCAGACCATTGGCTGTGGTGTATACGCTCCCATTGGCCACCTCAATGCCGCCAAAGTGGTGACCATCAAAGGCGCGTGCAAACTCGTCGTGGTTGCCCGGTACAAAGGTGATGCGACAGCCCTTGCGTGCCATGCGCAGCAGTTTCTGGATCACGCGGTTGTGCGCCTCGGGCCAAAACCAGCGGCGCTTGAGTTGCCAGCCGTCCACCATGTCGCCCACCAGGTGCAGGTGTTGGCAGGGATGCGCTTTCAGGAACGCCAACAAGGCTTCGGCCTGGCAGCCGCTGGTGCCCAGGTGCACGTCCGAGATAAACAGTGTGCGCCAGCTGGGCTGCACTTGCGCGGCTGAGCATTTCGCAGCAGGACCGGTGAACATGTCAGTGCCGTCAAAATGTGTGCGCATGTCTGCTCCTGTGGTCAAGATGGTTTGACCACCCATGATGGCAAGCCGATGTGACAAGGAGGTTTCAGTTCGATGACGAGGACAAGGTTTTGAGCCAGCGTTGCAGTTGCACCACGACCCAGCGGCCGTCGTCCAGCGGCAGGTCATGCCCGGCGCGCGGGTGTTCGTGCAGTGGCAGTTGCCAAGCCGCTGTAATGGCGCGTGAGCACGCCACGTCCACCAGTGCATCTTGTGTGCTGGCCAGCAGCAAGGTGGGGCAGGCGGGCGCTGTGCTGTCGGCGCAAAAACGTGCCGCCGCCCACAGTTGGCGCAGCATGTTGGCGCGCGACACCGGGTGCACGCGCCGCAGTGCCAGCCAGTCCGCCACCACCCCCGCGTCACTCAGGTGGCTGGTCAATTGCCAGATCGTGGACTCCCAATCAAGCCCGCGCGTGCCCGGGCGCAGCAAGCGCAACAGGCGCGCGTAGTTGTGCGGCCGCAAGCGCTGCAGCGGAGTGCTGAACGGGCGCATGCTGGTGTTGATCCACACCTGCGCCGCGACTTCGTGCGGATAGCGTTGCGACCAATGCGCTGCCACCATGGCCCCCATGGACATTGCCAGCAAGTGGTACGGTGGCACTACGCCCTGTGCTGCCAGTTGCGCGCGCAGCGCCAGTACCAGATCGGCCATGCAAGTGGGGCTGCGCTGCGCGTAGAGCTGGCCGCAGCCCGGTGCATCGAGCGCCACCACACGGGCATGGGGCAGTGCCGTTTGCAGTCGCGGTACAAAGGCGCCCCAGTGCCCGCTTTCGCGCAGCAGACCCCGCAACAGAATCCAGTTTTGCAAAGGAAGAGCAGCGCTGTTCATGGCTCAATACCAGTTACGCAAAGCCTGGTCATGCAACGTGGCGCGCTGCGACGGCGCGGGCAACCAGCGCTCACAACTGCTGGCCGCGCGCGCCAGGAAGTCCAGTAGGCTCTGGTGCTGGCGCAGCACGCGTTGCTGGCGGTGCTGAATCAAGGGGTTGAAGATGCCGTGGCGCGAAAACAATTGGCGCGGATTTTTCTTGATCCATAGCCACGAACCCATCTCCAGCGTGAGCGGCAAAAACACCTGTCCGGGCCGCTGCAGCGATTGCAGGTACAGGTAGTCCCATACATCGCCGTGCGCCAGGTACTGCACGCTTTGCGGCTCGATCACGTAGCGGTGGTAACTGTGTGCCTGAACAAAAATATCGGTCAAGACTTGCAGCTCGGCCAGATGCGTCATGGGTTCACGCTTGTGGGCATACGGAAACCAGAGGCGGTCACGCGCACCAAACCCCGAATGGCAGTCCACCGCCAGCGCAAACGTGCATTGCGCCAGCGCCTCATTCACGCATTGGCATAGCGCGATGTTTTCGACCTGCATCGGGCTATCGGCGGGGCCCTGGTACCACGGCAGGCGGGCACTCATGCGCTGGCCGCCCACCAGAAAAGGCACCGGGTCTTGCGCCAGCACGGGTGCGTTGCGCATCAGATCCACGCCCTGGGGGTTGGCGCGTGTGCCCAGCGCCATGCCACCCGGGTTGACGATGGGCACAAACAGCAGCCGCACAGAATCCAGCAACTGGTGCAACGTGCTGTCCCACTGCAGCCGCATCACCAGGCTGTGCAACTGGGCAATTACCACTTCAGCACCAATGCGCTCCAACCCATGGATGCCGCCAAAATAGCCCACCCACGGTGCACGCAAGTCGGTGCTACCTAATTCAATAGCATGCACTGGAAGCTGGGTGCCGCCTGGCAGGGTTATTTGCGCCAAGACGCGCGGGCGCAAAGAGTCGGCCCCGAGTTCAATGACACGCTCCAGCGTGGCAAGTTCGGGCAGCAAACGGCGGTACATCCAATGGAGCATAGCCGCTGACCCGTAACGCACCAAGTCGCCAGAGAAAGTCCGTCGGTATACGACGGAATTGACACATGGTTGTCATCAACGCTAACTAAGCTGCGTCGTTCAAGGAGCTCAGCACCCATGTTTCAAACCCATTTTTTTCGTTGGCTGGCCATCCCGGTGTGTCTGCTGGCCGGGTTGCACGAGTGGATCGCGTTGCAGCGGCGTTACCGGTGGGGCGGGGCGCGGGCGAGTCGGTCATAAAAAGTCTGTCACACATGAAAGAGCCCGCGCTACATGCGCAGCAGGCGGTACCTGCGGAGATGCCCAACGCGGGCAGCGCGCTGTGGGACCGTTCTGTCTGCGATACCTTGATCGAGCAGTTGGCGGATTTGCGCTCCACCATGCTGGCGCGCGAAGCAGAGCTGCAGCAGGCCTTGGCAGAAGTCTTGCCCAGCCATCGCGACAGCGCGCGCAACCTGATCCACTATCTGTGCTTGCGCGCGGTCGATCTGCGCACCTTGCAAGATCAGTTGGCCTGGCTGGGGTTGTCGTCGTTGGGGCGCTCTGAATCACACGTGTTGGCCAACCTGGACAAGGTGTTGGGACTGTTGCATCGCCTGACCGCGCGCGACCTTGGCAAGATCAATCGGCGCAAGAGCCACCGGGCCAGCACAGCAGTCAGGCCTTGCTGCAGCACAACACGGTGGGCCTGCTGGGGCCCAAACCAAAACACCGCGCCACGCGCATCATGGTGACCCTGCCCAGCGAAGCGGCGCAGGATGTGGGGCTGGTGCGCCAGCTCATCGACGCGGGCATGGACATTGCCCGCATCAATTGCGCGCACGATGGCCCCGACGAGTGGCGTGCCATGGCCGTGCATGTGCGCAAGGTGGCCAAACAGGCCCGGCGCAACGTCAGGATTTTGATGGACCTGGCCGGCCCGAAAATCCGCACCGGTGACATTGAAGCCAGCCCTGCGGTGCTCAAGCTCAAGCCGGGCAAAGACCCGTTCGGTCACGTCTATCAACCCGCCAGACTGGGCTTGCATGGCATCGGCCGGACGGTGTCGATGCCCGATGTGCAGGCCTGCGTGGGCGTATGGGACCATTGGTTGGAGCGGCTCAAGGTGGGCTCCAAAATTGCCTTTGCCGATGCGCGGGGTGCCAAACGCCATTTGCTGGTGACGCACTGCGGCTCGCAAGGCGTGGTGGCCGAATGCCTGCGCAGCGCTTACCTCACGCCAGAAACCGTGTTGGTGCTGGAGCGCCCCCAAGGCAAAAAGCAACACTCCACCCTGGTGTGCCAGATAGAGCGCAACCCGGGAGCGTTGCATCTGGCGCGTGGCGACCGGCTGTTGTTGACCCGGCCCGCGGGGCAAGATCAGCAAGCCGACGAATTTGCACCAGATTCGCTGGGCAGTCTGCCCCAGGTGCCCTGTACTCTGGGTGCGGTCATCGACCAGGTCAAGGTGGGTGAGCGGGTTTGGTTTGACGACGGTCGCCTGGGCGGCGTGGTGCGTCAAGTGCAAGCCCATGCGTTGGAAGTGGAGATCACGCACGCAAGAGCTGGCGGCGAAAAACTGGCCAGCGATAAGGGCATCAACCTGCCCGACAGCACGCTGGACTTGCCCGCCTTGACCGCCAAGGACCTGGATGATCTTATTGTGGTGGCCGAGCTCGCCGACCTGGTGGGGCTGTCGTTTGTGCAACAGCCCCAAGACATCGTGACGCTGCGTGAACAGCTCACGCGCCTGAACCGGCCCGACCTGGGCTTGATCCTGAAAATCGAGACACGGCAGGGCTTTGAGCGCCTGCCTGATCTGATTCTGGCGGCCATGGCAGCGCCGCAAGCGGGCATCATGATCGCCCGTGGTGATCTGGCGGTGGAATGCGGCTTTGAGCGCATGGCCGAGGTGCAGGAAGAAATCTTGTGCTGTGCCGAGGCGGCGCACCTGCCGGTGATCTGGGCCACCCAGGTGCTGGAGACACTGGCCAAAACAGGCTTGCCCAGCCGAGCCGAGATTTCAGACGCGGGCCTGGGCGTGCGTGCCGAATGCGTCATGCTCAACAAAGGCCCGTTCATTTCCGACGCGATCCGCACGCTGGACGACATCTTGCAGCGCATGGCCGGGCATCAGCAAAAAAAGCGCACCTTGTTGCGCGCGTTGCAGGCCTGGCAGGATTGCGCCGCATAAGCCTGAGTGCGCCCTGTTGTCGGGGCCGGGCAGCGGTGTGGACGGTCAGGTGCGCTCGGCCGGCGCTGCCGGCGCTTGCCCGGTCGGCTCGTCGGCGGCTTTCAAGCCGCTGACTTGTGCGCTCAGATCCAGCAAACGCAGCTTGCTGGCGTAGTAGCGGTCCAGCCGCCATTCGGCCAGAATCTCAAGCGCCAGTTCAAAATGCGGATAGTCAAGCTGGTACAACTGCCCGACCGCAATGCTGCCTTCACTTTCCAGCGCCAGCACCAGCGCCGAAATACGTTGTGCATCGGGGTGGGTGGGGTTGGCCTGGATGAATTTGCGGGCTTTTTTGATAGCGATCATGATGAATTTCGATGGGTCTGTGGTGCTTGGATGTTCAAAAAATGCGCGACGAAGGTACTGTTGCGCCCGGCATAAAGCCGCACTTGGACGACGTTGTGAAGCGGCGACAAGCATACCCCGGACAACAGCCCATTTGCGTGAATCTTTCATGACGGAACGGTGACAGAAGAACGCCAACAAGTTCCCTTGGCGCGCTTGTTGTTCAGCGCATCAGGCACGGCCGCTTGGGGTCAAACTTCCAGCCGGGTATCAAATACTGCATCGCGACGGCATCGTCGCGCGTCCCCAGGCCGTGTTGCAGGTAGAGCTGGTGCGCTTTTTCCACCTCAACCATGTCCAGTTCCACCCCCAGGCCGGGGGTGCTCGGCACGGTGATGCTGCCGCCCACAATTTGCAGCGGGTTTTTGGTCAGGCGCTGGCCGTCCTGCCAGATCCAGTGCGTGTCAATGGCGGTCACCTTGCCAGTTGCGGCGGCGGCCACGTGGGTGTACATGGCCAGCGACACGTCAAAGTGGTTGTTGGAGTGCGAGCCCCAGGTCAACCCGTTCATCTGACACAACTGCGCCACACGCACCGAGCCTTGCATCGTCCAGAAATGCGGGTCGGCCAGCGGAATATCGACACTGTGCAGTGCCACCGAGTGCGCCATCTCGCGCCAGTCGGTGGCAATCATGTTGGTGGCGGTGAGCAAGCCGGTTTCGCGGCGGAATTCGGCCATCACCTCGCGGCCCGAAAACACGCCTTCGGCTCCGCACGGGTCTTCGGCGTAGGCCAAGGCTGCGGCGTGCTCGCGGCACAGGCGCACGGCATCTTTGAGCAGCCAGCCACCATTGGGGTCGAGCGTGATGCGCGCATCCGGAAAGCGTGCGTGCAGCGCTTCCACGGCCTCCATTTCTTCTTCACCCCGCAGCACGCCGCCCTTGAGCTTGAAGTCCTTGAAGCCATAGCGCGTGTAGGCGGCTTCGGCCAGGCGCACCACCGCTTGCGCATCCATGGCTTTGTTGTGGCGCAGGCGCAGCCAGTCGTCGGCCTGGTTGGGCTCAGCGCGGTACGGCAAGTCGGTCTGGGTGTGGTCGGCCACGTAAAACAAATAGCCCAACACCGCCACGCTGGCGCGCTGCTGGCCTTCGCCCAGCAGCGCCGCCACCGGCACGCCCAGGTGCTGTCCCAGCAAATCGAGCAGCGCACTTTCGACCGCGGTCACGGCATGAATGGCCACGCGCAAGTCAAACGTCTGCAAGCCACGCCCGGCGCTGTCGCGGTCGGCAAAGGCCACGCGCAGGCTGTTGAGCGCCTTATTCCAGTGGCCCAGCGGTTGCCCGACGATCAGGTTTTGCGCGGCTTCCAGCGTCTGGCGAATCTTCTCGCCACCGGGCACTTCGCCCACGCCGGTGTGGCCCGCGCTGTCGCTCAGGATGACCAGGTTGCGGGTGAAAAACGGGCCGTGCGCGCCGCTCAGGTTGAGCAACATGCCGTCGTGCCCGGCTACCGGGATGACGCGCATGGATTGAACGATGGGGGTGGGGGCGTGGCTGGATGTGGGCATGGTGGATCTCGATGAAGTGGAGTGGGTGGGCTTTGTTCAGTTGATTGAAACTGAAATCAAATTATTCGTCAGACATCGTACAACTAACTCGTTAACAAGTCATTCGGATTTACCCTGTCTGGCGTCTATTTTTGTCCCAGTTGCGCCTGGCGAAGGCGTTCACGGCTGTTGCTCAGGTGCGTGCGCATGGCGGCACGGGCCCCGTCAGCATCCTGATTTTTGATGGCGTTAAAAATGTTGTCGTGCTCGCTGTGCACACGTTGCAAATAGCTTAGGCGACCTTCGGGCGCACTGCTAGGGGTGTTGATACGGGTGCGAGGAATGATCATGGTGCCCAGGTAGCTCATCAAGTCGGCAAAATGCCGATTGCCGGTGGCGCGCGCAACTTCGGTATGAAACTCGAAGTCGGCCGATACCGCATCTGACTCATGGCCAATAGCGTCGTAAAAAGTTCGCAGTGCCGCTTCCATGCTGGCCAGGTTCGCCTCTGTGCGGCGTTGTGCTGCCAGCCCTGCGGCCTCGGTTTCCAGGCTGATGCGCAGCTCCAGCACGGCAATGACATCGGCGATGGTGGAAAAGTCGCTATCGGTCAGCCTGAAGTTGTTGGCGTTGGGTAGCGCCAGCGCGAAAGTGCCAATGCCGTGGCGTGTTTGCACCAAGCCACCGGCCTGCAGTTTCGACAGTGCTTCACGCACCACCGTGCGGCTGACGCCAAAGCGACTCATGATCTCAGCCTCGGTGGGCAGCTTGTCGCCGGGCTTGATCTCACCGCCCAGCATGCGGTCGCTCAGATTGCTCACGATTTCCTGCACCAGACCACGTGGCCGATTCGAACGCGAACCGGTTGAACTAGGGGTTTTCCATGATTCCATATAAAAATGATTGACTTTGCCAAAAACCCTCGAGACAATCAAGTTGTCAGACAACTAACAACTTACCTGTTGTTAGTGTGCCAGACTGTACTTTGAAAAGCAACTTTAAATTAACCCTTCAACACTATTGCGAAATTTTCAAATGCCGAGGCAAAAGTCCGCTCACCCGGTCCTGCCCTATCTTTTTCAACCCATTTCCAAGGAGCTTTCCATGACACTTCGCAGAACCGTTCTGGCCGCCGCTGTTGCCGCTGCCGCCCTGACCACCACCTTCGGCATTGCCCACGCCGCCGATTGGCCAACCCGTCCGGTGCAAGTCATCGTGCCCGCCGGTGCCGGTGGTGACACCGACTTCAACGCGCGCACGATGGCACGCTTTTTTGAGAAAGTTACCGGGAAACCCATGGTTGTAACCAACGTCAAAGGCGGCAGCGGCACGATTGGCATGTCTCAAGTCGAAAATGCCACACCCGATGGCAACACACTGTTTTTCGCCCACACCGGCATCGTGATCGTCAACGAGGTGTCGGGCATGATCGATCGAAAATTTGACTCCAAACTCGACATCGCCTGCATTCCCGCCGTTGACAAGGGGATGGTTCTGATCAGTGGCAAAAAATCTGGCTTCAAGTCTGTGTCGCAGGTGCTGGAAAAAGCCAAAGCAGCGCCAAACACGGTGATTTATGGTACCGAAATGGGGGGCTATTCCCATTTACAGGGTTTGATATTCCAGAAAAAGTCTGGCATCCAGATGAAATTCGTCGATGTCGGTTCAGCCTCCGACAAAATTACCTCACTGCTCGGCGGGCGTATCGATTTGGCATCGATCTCGTATGGACCGGTTCAGGACTATGCCAAGACGGGTGATATGGCGATGGTGGCGCAATACAACGATGTTGCCAACCCCCTGCTTGGCTCCATCAAGACTTTCAAGGATCAGGGGATGTCTCTGGACATGGGCAAGCCTTACATCATTGCTTTTCCCAAGGGAACCAGCCCGGTCATCATCAAAAAAATGGCGGACGTGATGCAGCAAATTACCAAGGACCCGGCCTACGCCAAGGCGTTGGAAGATGGTTTCAAGCAACCGGTTTCGTTCTATCACACGAAAGAAGCCAACGACGTTTTGAACAGGGTGCGCACCGATTTCCTGCAATACAAAGACTTGCTCCAGCAGAAAAAGTAAAGGCAAGCGCAGCCTTCAGTGACGTGGCACTGCGCCCGAGGCAGTGCCACTTTTGCATCCCTCATCATCAAAAACTGTCATGGCCAACAAAAAACGAAACGAATTCTTCCTGGGGCTGATCATGCTGTTCGTCGGCCTGGGCTACCTGTGGGCCACTGCAAATGTTCCGCGCAAGAGCGAAGGCATTGACGCCTCGTTTGTGCCCTATATCCTGGGTTCCATTTGCAGCGTTTTGGGCGTGTTGCAACTGTTGGGCGCGGCTCGACTGGTGGCAGTAACAACAAGCGATGCTAATGACTCAAGCGTGGACTACCCAACAGTATGGAAAACGCTGGTGTTGATCGTTGCCTACGTGGCCTTGTTGAGCTGGGTTGGCTTTCCAGTGGTGACCATTGCATACCTCATGGCGCAGTTTTACGTTCTTACCCCCGCTGATCAAAAACCCAACTGGGTTTTGTATGCACTGGTCTCTGTCGTTGCGGCGGCGGGTGTTTACCTGCTGTTCCGGCACGCGTTTGATTTGATGCTGCCCTTAGGTTGGCTCGATTTTGCAACTGAATAACGAAGGCGCACCATGCTTGAGCTGTTTCAACAAGGCTTTGAAGCCGTTTTGACCTTCCAAATTTTTGGCCTGGTGCTGTTTGGCACCGTGGTGGGCATCATCTTTGGTGCCATCCCCGGTTTGACCTCTACCATGGCGGTGGCGCTGTTTTTGCCGATCACCTATGGACTAGGGCCAGCGGCGGGTATTTCGCTGCTGGTCTCACTGTTCATTGGTGGCACTTCTGGCGGCCTGATTTCGGCCATTTTGCTGAAGATCCCGGGTACCCCGGCATCGGTTGCCACCACCTGGGATGGTGGCCCGATGATGGAACGCGGTGACGGTGCCAAAGCACTTGGGTTGGGTGTGGTGTTTTCCTTCATGGGCACTATCCTCAGCATTGTGGCGTTGGTGTTCATTGCACCCACACTGGCCAAAATGGCGTTGAGTTTTGGTCCGCATGAGTATTTTGGCATTGCCATCTTTTCGCTCACGTTGATTGCCTCGCTGTCCACCAGCTCGATGGTCAAGGGGATTTTTTCCGGCGTGATTGGCTTCATGTTTGCCACCGTGGGCATTGCGCCGGTGGACGCAATTCCACGTTTTACCTTTGGCCAGGTCAACCTCAACAGCGGCTTCGAGATTCTGACCGTGCTGATTGGTGTGTTTGCCATTGCCGAGATCATCAAGGTGGCCGAGGAAGTCAAGTACGAGAAGCAAGCTGCCATCAAGCAAGTCGATATGAAAGGCATCAAGGGTTTTGGCTTTTCGATGGCGGAGTTCTTTGAACAAAAATGGAACTTTCTTCGCTCGTCACTGATTGGTATTGGCATCGGCATCCTGCCCGGCATTGGTGCTGGCACCTCCAACATCCTGTCTTACATCGCAGCCAAGAAGCAGTCCAAAACTCCCGAGTTATTTGGCAAGGGCATCAATGACGGTGTGGTGGCCTCCGAGACCGCCAACAACGCGGGCATTGGCGGTGCCATGATTCCGCTGCTGACCTTGGGGATTCCGGGCGACGCGGTCTCCGCCATGATGCTGGGCGGCTTCATGATCCATGGCATTCAGCCTGGACCGTTGTTGTTTGTATCGCAAGGTGTGCTGGTCTATACCATCTTTGCGGCGTTGATCGTGTCGTCGGTGATGATGCTGGTCTGCGAGTTCTACGGCATGCGTATCTTTGTCAAGCTGCTGGCCGTGCCCAAACATGTGCTGCTGCCGGTGATTCTGGTGCTGTGTGTGGTGGGTGCATTTGGTTTGGGCAGCCGCATCTTTGACATTTGGACGATCCTGATCTTTGGTCTGGTGGGCTACGGATTTGTCAAGTTTGGCGTGCCACAGGCACCGTTCATCATCGGCTTCATCTTGGGACCGATGGCCGAGACCAATTTACGCCGCAGTCTCATGCTGTCGGACAACAACTTCATGGACTTCCTGACGCAGCCGATCTCGGGCACGTTCATTGGCCTGGCCATTCTGTCTATCGTCTGGCATGTGGTTCAAATGATCCGTGGCAAGTCGGGCGGTGTTGCTTCCTGAGTCACCCGCCAATCGTCTCGACATCAGCCTTCAAATCGCACCCAACGTCATGAACATCACCGCCGTCCGCGTCACTCCCATCGCCATCCGCGACCCCGCCCTGCTCAATGCCGCTGGCGTGCACGAGCCCTTTGGCCTGCGTTCCATCATCGAGGTGGTGGGCCGCAACGGCCTGGTGGGCCTGGGCGAAACCTATGGTGACGCGCCAGTGCTGGACTTGCTCACGCGCGCCGCGCCCACGCTGGTAGGGCTGTCGGCCTTTGATGTCAACGCCATGCTGGCGCGCGTGGCGGCGCTGGCCCCCAAAACCGCCACCGGCCATGTCGAGATGGAACTCGCCCCCGGCTCGCTGGCCAGCAACCTGGTCACCAGCGCGTTCTCGGCCTTTGAAGTGGCTTTCATGGACTTGCAGGCGCGCACCATCGGCATCCCGCTGGTGGAGCTGCTGGGCGGCGCCGTGCGAAGCAAGGTGCCGTATTCGGCCTACCTGTTTTACAAGTGGGATGCCGCATGTGACCCCGAATACGCGCCCGACGTATATGGCGAGGCGGTCAATGCCCAGCAGATCGTCAAGCAGGCGCAGCAGATGATCGACCAATATGGTTTTGAGAGCATCAAGCTCAAGGCCGGTGTGTTTGCGCCCGACGAAGAGGCCGATGCCGTGCTGGCGCTGCACGCAGCTTTCCCCAACCACCAATTGCGCATCGACCCCAACAGCAACTGGTCCATGGAAACCAGCCTGCGTGTGGCCAAAAAGCTCGACGGCGTGCTGGAGTACTACGAAGACCCCACGCCCACGCTGGAAGGCATGGCCGAGTTGCATCGCGCCACCGGCTTGCCGCTTGCCAGCAACATGGTGGTGACCAACTGGGCTGAACTAAAGAAGAGCATCGAGCTGGGTTCGGTGCAGATTTTGCTGTCCGACCACCACTTCTGGGGCGGCCTGCGCGCCACGCAAGCGCTGGCGCGCACCTGCCAGACCTTTGGCTTGGGGTTGTCGATGCACTCCAACTCGCATCTGGGCATCAGCCTGATGGCCATGACGCACTTGGCGGCTTCCGTGCACCACCTCAGCTACGCCTGCGACACGCATTACCCGTGGCAGCAAGACGAGGTGCTGGTGGGTGGCCGCGTGCCGATTGTGGGTGGCGCTGTGCACCTGACGGACCAGCCCGGCCTGGGCGTGGAACTGGACCAGGCCAAGCTGGCCGAGCTGCACGCCGCCTACCAAGGCTGCCGCATCCGCACCCGCAACGACGTAGCGCAGATGCGGCGTTTTCGTCCCGGCTGGGCCCAGGTCAAGCCACGTTTTTAAGCATCAAATAGCCTTGTAGCCCTTGAAACATATGCCTGAACCGCTCTACATTTTGATGCACCCGCTAGACAACGTGGCGATTGTCGTCAACCACGGCGGTCTGCCCGCCGGGGCGCGCTTTGCCAACGGCCTGGTGCTGACACAAGCCGTGCCGCAAGGCCATAAGGTGGCGCTGGTCGACTTGCCCCAGGGCAGTGTGGTGCGGCGCTACAACGTCAGCATTGGCGAGACCCTGCGCGACCTGCCCGCTGGCAGCTGGGTGAACGAGTCGGTGCTGCACATGCCGCCAGCGCGTTCGCTCAGTGCCCTGCCGATGGCCACCGTTGCAGCCCCCGCCACGCAGCCGCTCACCGGCTACACCTTTGAGGGCTACCGCAATGCCGATGGCTCGGTCGGCACACGCAACATTTTGGCCATCACCACCACGGTGCAATGTGTCTCGGGCGTGGTTGAATTTGCCGTGCAGCGCATCAAGGCCGAGCTGCTGCCGAAATACCCCAACGTGGACGACGTGGTCGGCCTGGAGCACACCTACGGCTGTGGCGTGGCGATTGACGCGCCCGATGCCATCATCCCGATCCGCACCCTGCGCCACATCAGCCAGAACCCGAACTTTGGCGGCGAGGTCATGGTGGTCAGCCTGGGCTGCGAAAAGCTGCAGCCTGAGCGGCTCTTGCCGAATGCGGTGCGTGCCAGCATCCCGGCGGCGGCGCTGGACGTGGTCTGCCTGCAAGCCGAGCAGCATGTGGGCTTCATGTCGATGATCGACTCGATCCTGCAAAGCGCTGACAAACACCTGCAACGGCTCAACGCCCGCCAGCGCGAGACCGTGCCCGCCAGCGCGCTGGTGGTGGGCGTGCAGTGCGGCGGCAGCGACGCGTTTTCGGGCGCTACGGCGAACCCGGCGGTGGGCTTTTGTACCGATTTGCTAGTGCGCGCCGGGGCCACGGTGATGTTCTCGGAAGTAACCGAAGTGCGTGACGGCATTGACCAGCTCACCGCGCGTGCCAGCAGCCCTGAGGTGGCGCAGGCCATGGTGCGTGAGATGGCCTGGTACGACGCGTACCTGGCCCAAGGCCGCGTTGACCGCAGCGCCAACACCACACCGGGCAACAAACAAGGGGGTCTGTCCAACATCGTTGAAAAGGCCATGGGCTCGATCGTCAAGAGCGGCAGCGCGCCCATCAGCGCGGTGTTGTCGCCGGGTGAAAGCCTGCGCCAAAACGGCATCACGCACGGCCTGGTGTACGCCGCTACACCTGCCAGCGACTTCATTTGCGGCACGCTGCAACTGGCTGCCGGCATGAACCTGCACGTGTTCACCACCGGGCGCGGCACGCCCTATGGTTTGGCCGCCTGTCCGGTGATCAAGGTCGCTACGCGAACGGATTTGGCGCGGCGCTGGCACGACCTGATGGACCTGAACGCCGGGCGCATTGCCGACGGCGAGGCCAGCATTGAAGACCTGGGCTGGGAGCTGTTTCACCTGCTGCTCGAGGTGGCCAGTGGGCGCCAAAAAACCTGGGCCGAGCACTGGGGCCTGCACAACGCGCTGGTGTTGTTCAACCCGGCCCCGGTGACGTGACATGCAGCCCTGCGATAGCCATTTCACCTGGGCAGTAGCAGATTTGGGGTCGGATCCCCATTCCTCCGAATGGGGCTCTGACCCCAATTCTGCGGACCACACCAACGCGCATCCTGCACTCGTGCAGTCTTTTACCTCTCACTAACCAAGCGAGCCACCATGACTACCCCTTACCAATCCTTCCCCAACACCTTCAAGCGCGACCTGCTGGCGGGCAAAAAGCTCATTGGCTGCTGGTCGTCGCTGTCCAACGCCATCACCACCGAGGTGCTGGGCGTGGCCGGCTTTGACTGGATCCTGCTCGACGGCGAACACTCGCCCAACGACATGGGCACCTACATCCCGCAACTGATGGCGCTCAAGGACAGTGTCAGTGCGCCGGTGGTGCGCCCGTCTTGCAACAACGCGGTGGAGCTCAAGCGCCTGCTGGACGCAGGCTTTTATAACTTTCTGGTGCCGTTTGTGGAAAGCGCCGACGAGGCCGCGCGCGCCGTGGCCGCGACCCGCTACCCGCCGCAGGGCATGCGCGGCGTGTCGGTGTCGCAGCGCAGCAACCGCTACGGCACGGTGGCCGATTACTTCACCGGGGCCAACGCGCAAATGTGCGTGATGGTGCAGATTGAAAGCGCCAAAGGCGTGGCCGCCGCCGCCGACATTGCCGTGCAAGACGGGGTGGACTGCCTGTTTGTGGGCCCCTCCGACCTGGCCGCCGGCTTGGGCCACCTGGGCAACGCCAACCACCCCGACGTGCAGGCTGCCATCACAAAAGTGTTTGCGGCTGCCAAAGCGGCGGGCAAGCCCAGCGGCATCCTGGCCTCGGCCGAAGCCGATGCGCGCAAATACCTGGCGATGGGCGCTACCTTCATCGGTGTCGGCAGCGACCTGGGCCTGCTGCGCAGCGCCTCGCAAGCGTTGCGCGACAAGTACCTGGATTGATGATGCGGCGAAGGTGTCGAGGGTTTTTGGGGGCGGATTCCAATATTGCTGCGATACCCTTGAAGGGCGGATAGAAGGATCGGCAATTTTGGAATCTGACCCCAATAACCCGGGTTGTAACCAGTGGCATGACCGAACTCACGCCGTAGCGACGCATCACGCATTGATTTTTTCTGAAATGGAGTATTTCAAATGAGTAAATTAGGTTTTATCGGCCTGGGCATCATGGGCAAGCCAATGGCGGCGCATCTGATTGCTGCTGGTCACCAGGTTTTTCTGACCACGTTGAATGCGGTTCCCGCCGCGCTGACCGCCGCCGGTGGCGTGGCCTGTGCGTCGGCGCAAGAGGTGGCACAGCGCGCCGACGTCATCTTCCTGATGCTGCCCGATACCCCCGACGTGGCCCAGGTTCTGTTTGGCGCGCAAGGTGTGGCTGCGGGCCTGACGGATGTGCAGCACGCTCCGGATGGCAGCGCGGGAAAAACCGTGGTGGACATGAGCAGCATCGCGCCCATGGACACCAAAGTGTTTGCGCAAAAAATCAACGCCCTGGGCTGCGACTACCTGGACGCACCCGTCTCCGGCGGCGAGGTCGGTGCCAAGGCCGCCAGCCTGACCATCATGGTCGGAGGCCCGCAAGCGGCGTTTGAGCGTGTCCAACCGCTGTTTGAATTGATGGGCAAAAACATCACGCTGGTGGGCGGCAACGGCGACGGCCAGACCTGCAAGGTGGCCAACCAGATCATCGTGGCGTTGAACATTGCCGCCGTGGGCGAGGCGCTGCTGTTTGCCAGCAAAGCCGGCGCTGACCCGGCCAAGGTGCGCGCCGCGCTGATGGGCGGCTTTGCGTCGAGCCGCATTCTGGAAGTGCATGGCGAGCGCATGATCAAGCGCACCTTTGACCCCGGCTTCAGAATCAAGCTGCACCAAAAGGATTTGGGCCTGGCGCTGCAAGGCGCGCGCGAGCTCGGTCTGGCGCTGCCCCAAACCGCGGGTGCGGCGCAGTTGATGCAGGTCTGCGCCGCCAACGGCATGGCCGAGCAAGACCATTCGGCATTGGTCAAGGCGCTGGAACTCATGGGTCACCATGCGGTGGCGGGTGACTGAAGCGGTCTGACACTGCACGTGACCGCTTGCCAAGTGTTCTGCAACGCCGTATAGTTCCTTACTTACCGTAAGGAATTTTATGACCACAGCCACCCTGACCAGCAAAGGTCAAATCACGATTCCCCTGGAAGTCCGAACCGCCCTGGGCCTGCACGCCGGTGTCAAGCTGGATTTTGTGCTGGATCAAGACAGCTTCAAAGTGATGCCTTTGCGCCACTCTGTTTCATCGCTGAAAGGCCGTTTTGCCGGACGGGTAGCCAAGCCTGTCAGTCTGGCCGAGATGGATGAAGCCATTGCTTCTGAGTCCGCCGCACGGCACGTGGCGCTGAAAAAAGAGCGCTCATGATTGGCTTGGACACCAACGTGCTGGTGCGTTATTTGACGCAAGACGAGGTCAAACAAGCCGCTATCGCGACTCGCTTGATCGAACGCGAGTTAAGTGCGGCTCAGCCGGGCTTCGTCAGCCTGGTGGTGTTGGTGGAGGTGTGCTGGGTGTTGCAACGCCTGTATGCCGTAACACAAAGTGAAGTGTTGGCCACCGTAGAAGACTTGCTCCAATCTGCCCAGTTTGTGATCGAGCAGCGCCAAGCGGTGCAAGCCACCACGCAACAGATGCGCTCGCGAGCGGGTGTCAAGGTGGGTTTCACCGATGTGCTGATTGTCGAGATCGGCAAGGCCCAAGGGTGTGAGCAAACTCTGAGCTTTGACAAAGGCGCGGTGCGCTCGGCGGGCATGACGCTACTGACCTGATGTGTGAATTTTTGGCACTTGGAAACCCCAGATGACCACCCCTGCCCCCCGCCCCCTGCTGCGCCAGTTGTTCGACGCCGCCATAGCCGCCGCCCAACCGGCGCTGTGCTTGCCCGCGCACTTGCCCACACCGCCCAAAGGTTGCACCATCGTGATTGGCGCGGGCAAGGCCTCGGCCGCCATGGCGCGGGCGCTGGAAGACCATTGGGCCGGGTCGCTGCAAGGTTTGGTGGTCACGCGTTACGGCTATGACGTGCCGTGCCAGCGCGTCGAGATCGTGCAGGCCGCGCACCCGGTGCCCGACGCTGCTGGGCTGGCGGCCACGCAGCGCATCTTGCAAAGCGTGCAAGGTTTGAGTGCAGATGACCTGGTGATTGCGCTCATCTCGGGTGGCGGCTCGGCCCTGTTGGTAGCCCCCGGTGACGGTCTGACCTTACAAGACAAACAGGCGGTTAACGCCGCCCTGCTTGCGTGTGGAGCTACGATTTCAGAGATGAATTGTGTGCGCCGCCACTTGTCAGCCATCAAAGGCGGCCGCCTGGGCGCGGCCTGTTACCCGGCCAGGCTGGTCACGTTGCTGATCTCGGACGTGCCTGGCGACGCACCGGCCGACATTGCCTCGGGCCCCACCGTGGCTGACACCACCACTTGCGCGGACGCGCTGGCCATTGTGCAGCGTTACCAGATCGCCCTGCCGCCGCCGGCGCGCCAGTTGCTGGAAAGTGGCGCGGGTGAAACCATCAAACCCGACGATGCGCGCCTGCAAAGCAGCAGCGTGCGCATGATCACTGCGCCGCAAATGGCGCTGGAAGCTGCGGCCCTGGTGGCGCAAGCCGCTGGCATCACGCCGTACATACTGGGCGACAGCCTGGAAGGCGAAGCACGCGACGTGGCCAAGGTGCTGGGCGGCATGGCGCGTCAGGTGGCCTTGCGGGGGCAACCGTTTGCGCGCCCCTGCGTGCTGCTCTCTGGCGGTGAGACCACTGTCACCCTGCGTGCAGGTTTGGCGGCTGCCGACCCAACCGCTGGCAGCCCGGCGCAACCAGCGGGGCGCGGTGGGCGCAATGTGGAGTTTTTGTTGGCGCTGGCGTTGGCGCTGGACGGCGCACCCGGTATCTACGCGCTGGCCGGTGACACCGACGGCGTGGATGGCCTGGAAGAAATTGCCGGCGCGCTGCTCACGCCCGACACGCTGGCGCGCGCCTGGGCGCAAGGCATGAACCCGCGCCAGTTTCTGGACCGCAACGACGCGCACACCTTTTTTCAGCGCCTAGGCGACTCGGTCATCACCGGGCCGACGCTGACCAATGTCAACGATTTTCGGGCTATTGTGCTGGTGTGATGATGAGTTTTTTGATGGTCTAACTTTCAGGGTGTTCACCCTGTCTTGTGCCATCGTGCCCTTCGTTCAACCCCTTGGCATAGGCCTTCATGGCCTGGCTCAAAAACGGGATTTGCAGGCTGAAATTCTTGCAGCCTGAGCACATCATCAGATGCATCTTCAGGGTCACTTTTTCCGAAAAGGACAAAGGCCGCTCCTGCGACTCTGAAATCAGCCGCGTGGCTTGCTGGCAATTCATCATACGCGTTCTCCCTTCAGGAACCAGCTGTTTTCCAGGCACTCGCGCAGGCGCAGGCGCGAGCGGTGCAACATCACGTTGAGGTTGGTGGTGGTAATGCCGACGGTGCTGCAAATCTCGGCCGAATCCAGCTCGACAAATTCTTTCATCATGAACACCCGGGCCTGGTTGCCGGGCAAAGCCTCCAGACAGACTTCAAAAATTTTCCAGAATTGATGCTGGTGCAATGATGCCTGCGGGTTGCCCCAGCTGGCGGGTTTTTCGTCTTCCTGCCAAAAACCTTTTTTGTTGAACAGCTCGGAAAAGTCCTCGCCCTCTTCGTCTTCGTGCAGCAGGCTGCTGGCATCGACCATGCGCTGTTTCTGGCGCAAGCTATCTGCAATCTTGTTTTTCAGAATCGCAAACACCCAGGTTTTCAGGGCAGCGTGGCCGGCAAATGATTTGGCGTTTTTCAGGGCACCCATCAAGGCTTCTTGCACTGCGTCCTCGGCCGCGTGGCTGTTGGACAGTTGCAGCGTGGCAAATTTAAGCATCTGACCGCGCAGGTCGTTCAGGAACGCGGTATCGGACAAGACCGAGGTGTCTGTGTCCCCGGTCGTATTGGCAGTGGCCCAGGTGGAAGATGGCATCAGCGGCTTCCCCTTGTTGACATTTCATTTTTGGCGGCGCTGTAACTGGCCACGCAATACGGCACTAAGTAATTGAGCAGCACATGCGGCCAGGACACCCCGGCACCTATCAGGATGTACTCGCCCTGGTTGACCAGGTTCAGCACGGTGCCCACCACCAGTGCAATGCGGATCGAATTTTTGACAATCGGGCCTGAGCAGGCCACGCGCAGAAGCTGTTGCATCAGTAGCCCCCAAGGAGCGCACGATTGAAGGGTGGTGTTTTTGTCATGGTGTTCTTTCCAGCAGAGATGCCGCATCCGACTCAGGTCTGGCTGAAAACCGCGAGATGAAGCGACGATCTATCCAGTCTTTCCAGCGCCAGACCCATTGTCCTTCAGCCGACCACCGCCCCCAAGAGGCCACGGCATAGCGCGGGCCGCAAGCCAGCAGGTAGAGCGACCTGCGCTTGGGCGCATAGCTGTGCAGCGTACCGCCATTGAGTGTGGCCAACAGGTTGTGTGCCAATACCGGACCGGCGTGGACGGCGTGCACGCCAGAGCGTTGCAGGGTGGCATCGGCGCGGGCGCAGACATCCCCCGCCGCAAACACGTTCGGATGCGACACGCTGCGGTGCTGCTGATCGACCAAAAGATAACCGTCCTGACTCAGCCGCAGTTTAGACAAGCCCAGCCAGACTGCTGCGCGTGCGCCGGTGGCGGCCAGCACCAGATCGGCCGCGAGCAATCGGCCGTCAGACAGCAATACGCCGTCGGGTGTGCCCACAGCGCGCTGCCGATGCAGGCTTACGCCAGCCTGCTGTACCAGGCGCAACACGCGTGCCTGCACAGCCGACGCATGACCGGGCAGCAGGCCGTGCTCGGAGGCCACCAGGTCGATCTGGACAACCAGCCCGGCGTTGGCAAAAGCGTGCTGTGCGGCCAGCACCATCTCGACCCCTGCCGCGCCGCCACCGACCACCACCAAGCGGTAACCGGGTTTGGCTTTGGCGGCCGACACAACGCGCGGCCACTGGGTAAAAAACGCGTCCAATGGCTTGATGGGCAACAGTTTTGCCCCCAGCACTTGCAGCCACGACGTGTTGGTTTCACTGCCCACGTCCAGCGACAGCAGGTCATAGTGAACTTGCCTGCCGCTGTTGAGCACGACACAGTGCCGTGCCGCATCCAGCCCGACCACGGCGTCGAGTAACAACTGTGCACCGGCCGCTTGCACCAAAGGCGCCAGGTCAATGCGGCAGTCCGATACGGCGTAATGCCCGGCCATCCAGCCCGGCAACATGCCTGAATAATTCTGGTGTCGCTCTGGCGTAATCAGCAGCACATCGCGCGCCGCAGACCGCTGGTCGGCCAAGGCACGCAAAACCGACAAGTGCGCATGGCCGCCGCCGGCCAAAACAAGTGTTTTCTTCACGGAAATGCTTTCTGATCTGCTGCAATGGCGATTCAGTCGCTGTGCGACACGGGTTTGTTACAAGCTCCATGGCGCAGGCATGGCGGGGACTGTAAGAACTTGGCCGACTGGCACGACTATGCGATTGAACCTCAAGTCCTGTGCTTGATCTTCTTTGTTTTTTGTCGTCTGCAACTTCAACCAAGGACATTTCCATGCGTCATTTTTCTTCTCAAATCGCCAAAACCCTTGCCTCTGCCGTGGTCACCGCTGCCGCCCTTTCTGGTGGTGCTTTTGCGGCGGGCTGTGCTGGTGCCAAATGTGGTCCAAAAACCAGCATGTCCAAATGTGGTGCCTGTAAAGCCAAATGTGGTGCCGCTGCCATGCCCACCTGTGCAGCAAGTAAGGCACACAAGGCCAAAGCCAAAGCCAAGAAAATGAAATCCAAGTGCGGTGCCAAATGTGGTGCCAAGAGCTGCGCGGCTGCCAAATAGTTTGTCAATTTTTCCGTCTCATTCTCAGGAGAAAGACCATGAATTCACTCTCATCTCACCTTGCAAAAGCCCTGGCTGTGGCGGTTGTCACCAGCGCTGCACTCGGTGGTTGCTCCATGATGTGTCGTGCTTGCAGCGGCAACAAGTGTGGGGCCAAGAGCACCATGCAGAAATGCGGCGCGTGCAAAGCCAAATGCGGCGCCTGCGCTGCCAAGTGAGCGCAGCAAACTGAGTGGCTGTTTAGTCAGCATGACGGCTTCACCATTTCTGAGACGGCATTGGCGCGCCGCGTCCAGTGCACAACTGGCGGCGGCGTTGCAATACGCGCGCACCAGTGTGGCCGCGTTTTCGGCCGCAACGGCTGCGCACGGGTCGTTGCTGCAAAACTGGATTGGCGGACGGGACGTGCTGGAGTTTGAACATTACCCACCCGATGACTTGGTGGACCTGCGCAGCGGCTCCCAGTGTTACTACCATTCGCACCGCGACGGTGACCAGGAGCACGGGCACTTGCACTTGTTCTGGCATGCCACGGCCAGCGGGCGCAGGCGTTACTTTCGCGCTGGTAAACCGCGCTGGAATCGCACCGAGCCGACCCATCTGTTTGCGATTTCGCTCGATGCCCGTGGCTTGCCGGTAGCGCTGTTCACCGTCAACCAATGGGTTACCGATGGCCACTGGCTTGACGCAGCGCGCACCCTGGCGTGCGTCGATCGGTTCACCATGGGGCCGCTGCCGGGGTATGAGCCGTCTTGCGGCTGGTTGACGGGTTTTGTGCGCCTGTACCGTCCTTTGATCCATGAGCTGCTGATGCGGCGCGACCAGCGACTACAGCGCCGGGCCAACTTGCCTGGTGCTTTGCAAGACCACCGACTGGAGGTGCTCAGTCTCAGCGCCATTGACTGGCTGGCTGACATGGACGTGCTGGAGGCTGAGTCCGCCCGGCGCGGCGCGTGATCGGATGCGTCTGTCTGGCTACTTGCCCTGACCTGGTATTACCCCTTATCTTGAAAGAAGTTTCATGCATCTCAAACACCTTTTTCTGACGACCTTGCTGGCGGTGAGCGCGATGGCCGCACAGGCACTTGACATCCAGCCCTACAGTGCAACCGCCTTGAGTCAGGCCCAAAAGGCCAACCAACCGGTGGCACTGCACTTTCATGCCGACTGGTGCCCCACCTGCCGCGCGCAGAGCCAGGTTCTGCAAGGCCTGAAGTCTGAAGCCGGGCTCGACATCACGGTGCTGGTGGTCAACTACGACACCGAAAAAGACCTTAAACGCCGCTTCAACGTGCGCGCCCAATCCACTCTGGTGGTGCTGCGCGGCGACAAGGAAACCTACCGCGTGGTGGGCGATACCTCGCCCGGCGGCATTCGCGGCGCGCTGAAATCTGCGTTGTGAACGTCGCCTGCCCATGTCACTGACCTTGTCGATACCCCAGATCGGTTTGAGCCTGGCCGCCGGTGGCCTGACCACGCTGTCACCCTGCGTCTTTCCGCTGCTGCCACTGGTGCTTGGTGGCGCGTTGCAGGGGCATCGGCTGGCCCCTGTGGCCATGGGCGTGGGTATGACCACGTCATTTGCGCTCATCGGCATGGTGCTGGGTGCACTCGGCCCGGCGCTGGGTCTGGACGGCGACAACGTGCGCACCGCTGGCGCAGTGCTGTTGATCGCCTTGGCGCTGGTAATGCTGGTGCCTGCGCTGGGCGAGCGTTTCACGCAGTGGATGCTGCCGATCGCCAGCTCGGCCAACGCGGCGTCCAGCCGACTCGATGGCGGCTCGCTCATGGGTGCGCTGCTGCTGGGCGGTGTGCTGGGGCTGGTGTGGAGCCCCTGCTCTGGCCCTCTGCTGGGTTCGGCCCTGACGCTGGTGGCCAGCGAGGGGGGCGTGGCGCGCGGCGGTGTGGTGCTGGGCATTTTCGGGCTGGGCGCAGCTTTGCCGCTGGTGGCTGTGGCCTATGCCTCACGCAAGGGTTTCATGCGCGTACGCGACTGGGTGCTGGCACGCATGGCGGCGGTGCGCACCGGCTTTGCCCTACTGCTGGGGGCCATGGGCGTGGCCATTTTGACCGGTGGCGACAAGTGGTTGGAGGCGCGTGTCTTGGATGCGCTGCCCAATGCGTGGGTCAACCTGACGGTGCAGCTTTGATCATCCGGTGGGCAAGTGCTTGAAAACTGGATTCAGGTGTGGCACCTGTGGAAGCGGCATTTTGCCGTTTGCCCTAGCATCTGCGGCTGCAAGCCGCAGCCACAAGAGGCAATCAGTGCCATTGCTGGATTCCCGCCGGATCAGGTAGTCTGAATTTGCAGTTTTTCTGTCGCTGGCCGATGTGCACCGCGTTTATGCACCGGCGGGAGACACAGGCGGCATGGGATGGCCTGGATGAAATTGCCAACGCGCTGCTGACCCCCGACACGCGCCTGGGCGCAAGGCATGAACCCGCGCAAGTTTTTGGAGCGCAACGACGCGCGCACATTTTTTCAATGCCAGGACAGCTCGGTCAACACCAGCCCCATGATCACCAATGCGAATGATCTCAGGGCGATATGGATAGCGCTCTAACTGGTCTGGCCCGCAAGTTCAGCAGCTTGGCACAATGCCTGGCAGGATAATGCAGCAACAGCAGCTAGGAGACATCGGTGAACCGAACCGAACGGTTTTACAAAATCAATGAGATGCTGCGCGCCCACACGAGCGTCAGATTTGCCGAGTTTCAGCGTGCGCTGGAAGTTTCGCGCTCCACCCTCAAGCGCGACCTGAAGTACCTGTGCGAACGTCTGCACAACCCCATCATCTACAGTCGCGAGCTGGGCGGCTACCGGCGCGGCAGCCCTGACCCGGCCGACCACCATCCGCACGAACTGCCCGGCCTGTGGTTCTCGCCCACCGAAATCCACGCCCTGCTGACCATGCAGCAATTGCTGGCCGGGCTGGATGCAGGCAGTGTTTTGACTGCCCACATCGCCCCGCTGATGGAACGCCTGAACGCCCTGCTGGGGCCAGAAGGCAACCTGGAGGCCACCGAGCTGCGCCAGCGCGTGCGCATCATCCGCCTGGCGCAACGCAGCGTGCGCCCACGTCACTTTGAGCAAGTCGCCACCGCCCTGGCCCAGCGCAAGCGCATACACATCGCCTACACCGCACGCGGCAACGGCAGCACCACCGAGCGCGACATCTCACCCCAGCGCCTGGTGCACTACCGCGACAACTGGTACCTGGATGCCTGGTGCCACCAGCGCCAGGGCCTGCGTAATTTCGCGCTGGATGCCATCACCCGGCTGGAGCCGCTGAACGAGCCCGCGCGTGAAGTCAGCGCCGCTAAACTCAGCAGCACCTTCGGCCCCGGCTACGGCATTTTTTCAGGCGGTACGGTGCGCTGGGCCCGCCTGCGCTTTTCCCCCGAGCGTGCCCGCTGGGTGGCGCAAGAGCAGTGGCATGCCGAGCAAGTCGGCAAGGTTGAAAGCGACGGCAGCTACCTGCTGCGCCTGCCCTACACCGACCACCGCGAGCTGATCATGGACATCCTGAAACACGGCACGCATTGCGAAGTGCTGGGGCCGCCTTCGCTGCGCAAGGTGGTCGCCGACGAGGTGAAGAAGATGGGGGAGAAATATTTTTGAGGGGTGCGTGAGAGGTTCATCTGGTGGACCTCTCACGTCTTATGCTCTACACATATTCAAGAAAAAGCGTATGAAAAAATATCCAGTTAGCTTTGAAATTGCCGGGCCAGCGGCTATGTTTGCCAGACCTGATACGGGTGCAGCTCCGATTTCATACCCGTTGCCAACATGGTCAGCTTGTAAAGCAATGTTTGAGGCGGTAGTGCGCGGTTTTTTCACCGGCGGGACGGATCCCGCAGCATTCTTCAATCCGACTAGCGTGGAGATTTGGCTACCAGTTCGCTATGAAAAATATGTTGTCAACTACCGCGGGCCACTGCGAAAGGGCTCACAAATCAGTAAAGACGCTGCATATCAACTACCTGCAACTATTCTTGTCGATGTTTGCTTTCGCGTTAACGGTGACTGCATACCTATAGGAAGCTCACGGTCAGGCGGTGTCAACGCGGCACATGCCCTGCAAGAAATGTTTATTCGGCGGTTGGCAAGGGGTGTTTCCAAATATGCCCCCTGTCTTGGGTGGAAAGAATTTTTGCCAACGTACTTTGGCCCGTTTCGCAATCACGACATCGCTCCAGTATCCCCAGTTTTGCAAAGTGATCTCAATTTAGCTTTACCGGCGTTCTTGCTATCAATGTGGGATGCCCCAGTACGCGGCACCTATCAGCCGTCGTTTAGAGAGTTGGATGTAAAGGGCGGCGTTCTTCGGTTTCCTGAGGTCACCGTAGTGAATGGAAAGCTTCATTTTGGTGAGGTGCCCGATGCTGACTGAGTTGTTTCAAATCGCGCGAAACTTGGCCGGGCAGGGTATCAAAACCGGCCTGGTGCACAAGGACCTTGGTATTCCGGGGTTGAGTACCTTGCCAACGTTGAGGGTTGTACTCAATGAAGACGGAGTGATTGTTCGCATATTGCCAATCACCAAGGACGAAGAGCCTGGCCTTTGGACTTTGCAAAGTGGTAACTTCAAGTTCTTTCCTGCAGTTCGCTTAAAGCTGATCCCCGCCTTGCCAGTGCCTGCCGAGTTGCTTGAAAAAAAATCAGTGAATTTGCAAGATGTCATCGCGCTGTTGGATATCTCAAAACAGTTATCAAAGCGAAAAATTGATTCTGAAATGGTGGACGGCGCTAACAAAAATCGCCAAAGAATTCGAAGCTGGCAAAGCATTGAGGAGGGAGAAATCCTCGCTCAGTTGAAGAAGTTTTCAACGTCTTTCGATAAATTTTGTGAGTCAACTGAATCTGCCGCTTTGAACCTGTTGAAGGGCATTGAAAACTCCTTGCAATCCCCCCAAGATGAAAAGACTCTCGCTACATTTGCAAATCTATTGGCAGGCCAGTCCTTTGTAGGCAAGAAAAACAAGGATGAAAAAATCAAGGCGGAGAAAAAGCCAAAAAAAGAAGAAGACAGAATTCAACTTTGCTTTGATTTCAAACCTAGCGACGACTTGACATTTACGCTCTATTCACCACGTGTCAAGCAGGTTGTTCTTGAATGTCTTGCTATAGAAAATGTGGACCAAAAAAGCAATATAAAGAAGGCAAATTCTCAAAACGGAGCTTGCGCGTTTGCCAGCCAGACCGCTGAACCCTTGACCACACCTTTCCCGAAATGGAGTGCCCGCCCAGTTATTAATAAGCCGCTGTCGCCGTTCTCAAAATTCAGTGATGCAGCTTGCAATTTTCGCTATCAGAGAGCGGACAGCGACGCATTTCCAATAGGAGCAGAGACAGCAAGAATGCTGGTGGCTGCCATAACAGAAATTACAAGTAAGCCTCAAGGATCCAATTGGCGTGCACTTCGTAATGGGAAATTTGACAAACAAAGGGAAGAACAAGATGTTTTGATTGCTTATCCAACGATGTCGTTGGAAGACTTACCGCTGGTCAATTTGTTTGCCAAGTCAGACGAGTTGCCAGATGATGGCATCAAGGAATTTCAAGATCAAGCACGTCAAGTTATTGAAGCTTTTTCAAAAATTGTCCTGCCGGATCAAGTGCCTGACTACATCATCATCCTTCTGATACGTCAAATTTCGAGTGGACAGATGCAGTTGGCCTATTCGGCCAACCCGAGTCGAACCGAGTTTGTCAGCGCTGTGGATGCCTGGAGTGAATCGGCCAATAACTTGCCACCCAATCTGTGTGTACCGTTGATTCTGCGCGCCAAAACTGATCAAGCTGTGGAAAAGCTGGGAACTGCAAAACAAGCAAACAAAACAGTTCGATGGGTTAGGCCTAAGCTTCTGTTTCCAGAGGAAATCAGCAGACTACTTTCTCGCCAATGGATTCGGAGTGGCGTGGAGACCTCGGTCGTTGAAGCGCCTGCGGTTGGGCAAATTCTTGATCTCTTCTTACGCAAACCAGGTGTGTGGCAAGACATTGCGGCAAATCTGTTGGAAGTTACGCTGACACGCACAAGCGTTTTACTCACGCACGCTGGGCATGTATTGCACCGAGACGACCCCATAACACTGGTCAAGTGGAGTGAGTTTTCGTTTAAATCCAAAGCGTGGCCTTGGCCTGACTACGCTCTTTCTCAAACCCTTAGCCTTATCGGGAGCTTGCTTTACGCCATGAACTCAAATGTCAAAAACTATGTTGAAGAGTCTGCCTATCATATCGGCAGGTTACTGGCCATGATGGACGAACTGCACAAGTGCTATTGCATTGCAGTGCGCGACGGCGATGTGCCAAATTCGCTCATCGGCAATGGCCTTTTGGGGAGAGCGGCAGATTCTCCGGCACAAGCGCTTGCAGAGTTAGCCGAGCGAAGTCGCATCTATATGGGCTGGGCAAAAAGCGTTGACGTGACCGATTTTGGTGAAAAGGCCAAGAAGAAAAATATTGCCATCTATTCAGCGCGCAAGGTTTTGCGTCTGGCGGCCCCACTATGCGAGCAACTGCATGCTACGGGTTCACTGGATGCTGAGATGTCGACAGTTCAAAAAGCACATCTATTCTTGGGCTATTTGGCACCTATTCTGGGCCAGGAAGATGGCAGAGAAATCCCATCAGAGGCGGCGACAGACACCGCTGACGCTACAACAACTACCAATTGAAAGAGGTCATCCAATGAAATACAACATTCCACGCGTTACCGGGCTACTCGTCATTGAAGTTCGCAATTCCAATCCCAATGGCGATCCAGATCGGGAGAGTGATCCGCGTACGCGGGCGCATGATGGGCTGGGCATGATTAGCGATGTGTCGTTCAAACGAAAACTGCGTGAGCTACTGATTCAAAAAGATGGGCCTGTGTGGGGCCAAATGGCGTCGCTAATGGCACTGAAGCCGGAGGCGTTTGAAATTCACGTTAGTCAACCTTCACGCGAAAAGGAAAAAGCAGAAAAAAAGGACGGGGAGAAAAAATCGCTTTCAGAACGTTACTGGGATGTGCGCGTTTTTGGCAGTACCAGTTTGGAGGAGAAAGATAACTTTATTCGGACTGGAGTAGCCCAGTTCTCAATTGGTGTTTCTGCTGCCAAGGTTCGTATCCAGCGCGATACGAATACGGTGAGCGCAAATGTTGATGCCTCAAAAAACACAGACCGTGGGATGGCACCTTTGGGCTTTCGTGTGGTCGAGCATGGCGTTTATGCGATGCCCTTTCTGGTCAACCCAACGGCTGCTGAAAAGAGTGGTTGTACCAGCGATGACATTGAGTTGCTTTGCCGCTTAATCCCCTATGCGTATGCACACAATGCATCACGAATTCGACCATTGGTTGAAGTCCGCCATGCTTGGTACTTTGAACACGCTAATCAGCTCGGATCGGCATCTGACTTTGCCATTCTCGATGCGCTCACACCGAAGAAAGCTGACCCCGCAATACCGTCAAGCAGTTGGGAAGACTATGGCTACGATGGAAGCGCGTTGACTGCAGAGCTGCAAACCAAATTCGCAGGTCGGTTTAAACATTTTGGTGATTTGACGGACCCCGATTTTGTTGAAAAGGTTTTCCCGCGCAAGCATGGTTGATTTTCTTGCCCACAGCGCGCGCAATGGTTGCCCGACGCAAACCTATGATGAGCACATCCGCAACGTGGTACGAGGGGCTTTCCATCGTGCTCGAGCGATGCTCCGGCATTACACGCCGGGTGATGTAAATCGACCCACGCGAAAGGCACTTTTAGCGATCATTGGCGATGCAACCAGCTTCCATGATTTCGGGAAACTTGACCCCGGTTTTCAGCAAACATTACGGGCGAACCATCGATCACCTAACCATATCCGGCATGAAGACGCTGGTGTTGCGTTGCTTGCGCTTTATGGAGCATTGGAGGCTGCTGGTTTGATCAGTGCACATCATCGTGGATTGGTAAGGTATGAATTCCAGCCCGAGCAACGACGCTTGGGTCAGCCAAGCTCGAAGCGGTTGAATGTTGAGCCGTTTCGTATCCATGATGATCCACCAACAATTGCGGCGACCAATGCCCGGCTTGATTCGTATCGGCAGAACCATGAAAAATTGTTGGGGACACGACGACCCAATATTGAATCGGGTTTGTCCAGTTGCAGCGGCCTGACCAGGCGATTGCTGCTGTCATGCTTGGTTGACTCCGACCACACTGACACAGCGCGACATTACAAACAAGATTCGCCTTTTGACACGCCATCAGGACGATGGCTTGAAAGGCTGGCGGCTTTAGATGCTTACGTGGATGCTCTCAAAAAGCCTTCGGGTATGGTTGTGAGCGATGCAGAAAGCGCTAGGCAAACAATTCGTGATGAGTTGTACGCGACGTGTCGCAATGCGGATGTCGGGCCTCGTTTACGAAGTTGCGATGCAGTTGTCGGATCAGGCAAAACAACTGCCGTTATGGCACATCTACTTCAAGTCGCAGCTGCGCGAAAGCTACGACACATTTTTGTTGTCTTACCCTACACAAATATTATTCGACAGTCTGTCAAACGATATAGAGATGCTTTGACTCTGACTGGAGAAGACCCCGAAGCAGTGGTTGCCGAACATCACCACCAAGCCGACTTCAGTGATGTTGCTCTACGGGGCTTAGCTACGTCGTGGCGGGCACCGATTATCGTAACAACTGCCGTGCAGTTTTTTGAAACACTGGCTGCCAATCAAACCGGCAGACTGCGCAAACTACATGAGCTAGTTGGCTCTGCTGTATTTGTTGATGAAGCCCATGCAGCGATGCCAGCCCAACTCTGGCCCGTAAGCTGGAATTGGCTCACTGAATGGACGAATGATTGGGGTGGCCATATTGTTTTGGCCTCCGGTTCTCTCGCGGAATTCTGGGCGCTAGACGAATTTTGCGCAATCAAACAGGGCAAGGAACCGGGACAACGGTCGTCAGGACAAAAACCTGTTGTTGTGCCACTGTCTTTTGATTTGCGTGAACAAATGCTTGTCGCTGAACATGCACGCGTTTGCTTTGATACCCGCTCAAAGCCAGTGGAGGTTGATGAGCTGTGCGAATGGGTCGAAACTGCTCCAGGGCCACGTTTGGTCATTGTGAATACCGTGCAGTCTGCAGCTGTACTTGCCTTTCATATGCAGGCCCGACAAACTCAGGAGGTGCTGCATCTTTCTACCGCGCTTGCGCCAGTGGATCGTTTGAAACTGGTTGAAAAAATTGCGCAGTGGTTGATAGAAAAAAAGAACTGGACATTGGTAGCCACAAGCCTGGTAGAAGCCGGTATGGATTTTTCATTCGGCACCGGATTCCGTCAACGTAGTTCGACGGCCAGCTTGATTCAGACCGGGGGGCGAGTCAATCGGGGGGCCAATCGTGGTGTATCCCAAGTGTGGGATTTCGATTTTGCTGATGTATCCAAATTTCCGGATAACAAGATTGCGCTTGCCGCATCCAAACAGGCGTTGGCTGAACTGTTTGATGCCAACCTTATTTCAGCTTCTAAGCCTACAGATTTGGTGGCGGTGTGCTTGCAATCTTTGAGAATGGAATTCAAAACAAAGCAGCAAAATATCGCCTTGGAAGCGGTACATCTGGAGAATAAATTCGACTATCCAGAAGTTGCCAAGAAGTGTCGCCTCATCGATAGCGACACGCGCACTGTGCTGATAGACCGTGCTATGGCAGAACGGATCAAGATGGGGTATCCAGTCAAGCGCGAAGAGCTGGTTCTACACAGTGTGCAGATGTATCCGCAAAAGATTCAACATCTTGGAATTGATCGCGTCATTTCAGGGTCGGACGATTTGTATGTTCTGCCAGAGGGATGGCGATACGACCCTGATTGTTTTGGGTATATGGCGGAGTGGTTGGACCAACAGCCACTAAGGATTGCGCATGGATTTTTTATTTGATGACCAATGCCTCCCGTTGGGGAACGCTGTGCTGCCTGCAAAGGGTGCGACTATGACAAAACATTGCCTATTGGAGCCAACATGAAAATCCTGCCCACCGAATTCGACGGTCAATCCATCCGCCGCGTCTATGACGAGAATACCGAGATATGGTGGTTCTCTGTCATTGACGTGGTGCAAGTGCTGACCCAGCAGGCCGATTACCAGACGGCGCGCAAGTACTGGAACAAGCTTAAAGAGCGCCTGAGCAAGGAAGGCAGTGAGTCGGTGACAAACTGTCACCGACTGAAATTGCCTGCCGCCGATGGCAAAAACTACCTCACCGACGTCGCCACCGCCGAAACCCTGCTGCGCCTAGTCCAGTCGGTACCCAGCCCCAAAGCCGAGCCGATCAAACTTTGGCTGGCAAAAGTCGGCTACGAGCGCATGCAAGAGATGGCTGACCCAGCCCTGTCGCTCGATCGCGCCCGAGAGACGTGGCAAAAACATGGCCGCAGCGACAAGTGGATCCAGCAGCGCATGACCGGGCAGGAAACACGCAACAAGCTCACCGACTACTGGAGCGAGCACGACATCAAAAAGGGCAGTGAATTTGCCATCCTGACCAATATCATTCACCAGGAATGGTCGGGCATGAGTGTGGCAGAACACAAAGATATGAAGGGACTCACCAGCCACAACCTGCGCGACCACATGAGCGAGGCCGAGCTGATCTTTACCGCGCTGGCCGAACTGTCCACCCGCCAGATTGCGCAAAGTGTGGAAGCCACTGGCATGGCTGAGAACAAAACCGCTGCCAAAGCCGGTGGGCGCATTGCCCGGCAGGCGCGCAACCAGTTGGAGAGCCAAACCGGCAAGTCCGTCATTTCAGGCGAAAGCTTTTTGCCAAGTAAATCAAAAAAATAGCTGGTGGCGCACACTAGATAAGCGCTTGAGGCAGTTTTTCATAAACCAACAGGCCATGGAATCGATCGAACCCGTCCCCCTGTCTGCCCTGCAGCACTGGCACTACTGCCCGCGCCAGTGCGGCCTGATTCACCTGGAGCAGGTGTTTGACGATAACGTCTTCACGCTGCGTGGCCAGGCCGTGCACGCGCGTGCCGACCAACCGGGCGTGGAAACCGCCAAGGGCGTGCGCGTGGAGCGCGCCTTGCCGCTGTGGCATGACGGGCTGGGCTTGATCGGCAAGTCCGACGTGGTGGAGTTTCTGGCTGGTGGTGTGCCCTACCCGGTGGAATACAAACACGGCAGCCGCAACAAAGCTGCCGACATTGCTGCGTGTGACGATATTCAGTTGGCCGCGCAAGCCCTGTGCCTGGAGTCCATGACCGGCAAGCCCGTGAACGAAGGTGCGCTGTATTACGCCACCTCCAAGCGCCGCCGGGTCGTGCCCATCACCGCGCAGCTGAAAGCAGACGTGGCGCAAACCGCGCAGGCCATTCGCCAGATGCTGACCAGCGGCAAGCTGCCTGCGCCCCTGAGCGGTGAGCAAGCGGCCAGGCGCTGCAAGGCCTGTTCTTTGCAAGAGCGTTGCCAGCCACAAGCCACGCACGCAGGCTTGCTCTCCGCCCGCGCCGCCTTGTTTGACCCTGACGTGTAAGATGAAAACCCTTCTGAAAGGAACAAGCCATGACCGCCACATTAAGTGAAATTGAAGTGCAAGCGTTGGCACTGCCCGAGCGTGAGCGCAACGCCTTGATTGTTCGCTTGGTGGACAGTCTGGATTCAGCGATGACCGACTCGCCCGCCGTCATTGCACAAGCCTGGGATGATGAAATTGAGCGCCGCGTGACTGAATTTGAAGCGGGGCAAGGGCAGGACATTCCCTTTGAACAAGTGCAAGCCGAATTGGATGCCATGCTCAACCGTAAACAAGCATGAAGTTGGTCTATCGTGCCGCTGCGTTAAAAGAGGTACGCGAAGCATTTGCTTGGTATTTGAATGAGGCCGGGCAGCGTCAAGCAGCCATTTTTCGCGATGAGCTGAATGCCAAAGTGGCGCTTTTGATGGTGAGCCCAGGCCTTGGTACGCCGGGGCCAAAAAATACCCGTGCGATGCCATTGAAGGTTTTCCCCTACACCGTGCATTACCGGATTGATGGTGACGTGTTTCGTGTCTTTGCGGTATCGCATCAAAGACGTCGCCCGGGCTATTGGTTGAAACACTAACCCGATGCAACTCCTCAACACCCTCTACGTCACCACACCAGACACCTACCTGCGGCTGGACAACGACACCCTGCGTGTGGAGGTAGACCGCGAAACCCGCTTGCGCGTGCCGCTGCACCACCTGCAATCTGTTGTGTGTTTTGGCCACGTCAACCTGTCCGCCCCGCTGATGCACCGCCTGGCTGACGACGGCAAGGCGCTGGTGCTGCTGGACGACAACGGGCGCTTCAAGGCCCGGCTGGAAGGTGCCATCAGCGGCAATGTGCTGCTGCGCCAGGCCCAGTTTCAGCGCGTGGCGAATGCCGCTTTCACGCTGGACATGGCGCGCGCCAGCGTGGCGGGCAAGATCAAAAACACCCGCCAAGTTTTGCAGCGCGGAGCCCGTGAGGCCAAGTCTGAGGATGAAGCCAAATCCCTGACCCGCGTCGCCGATGACCTGGCTGCCAGCCTGCGTGCCTTGCCTGACGTGGCCAACCTGGACAGCTTGCGCGGGGTCGAAGGGGAAGCCGCGCGCCAATACTTTAGCGGCCTGAACCTGCTGGTGCGCCCCGACCAACGCACCGCTTTCGCCATGGATGGCCGTACCCGCCGCCCACCGCGTGACCGCTTCAACGCCATGCTGTCGTTTCTGTACGCCATGTGGATGAACGACTGCCGCAGTGCGCTGGAAGCCGCCGGACTCGACCCGCAGGTAGGTTTCTTGCACGCCTTGCGCCCGGGCCGCGCCGCCCTGGCGCTGGACTTGATGGAAGAGTTCCGCCCCTGGGCCGACCGGCTGGCCCTGACGCTCATCAACCGGGGGCAGGTGGTGGCAAAAGACTTTGCGCTGCGTGAAGGCGGCGGCGTGTCGCTGGAGCCCGATGCGCGCAAGGCCGTGGTGGTGGCGTATCAAGAGCGTAAAAAGGATGAGATCAACCACCCGCTGCTGGCGCAGTCCGTACCGCTGGGCCTGGTGCCGCTGGTGCAAGCTCGCCTGCTGGCCCGCGCCCTGCGCGAAGACGGCGCACCTTATGTGCCGTTTGTGGCGAAGTAAAGGGAATCATGCTGGTATTGGTTTGCTACGACGTGAACACCGAAACCAAGGACGGTCGCCGCCGCTTGCGCCGCGTGGCACGGGTGTGTGAAAGCACCGGGCAACGGGTGCAAAAGTCGGTGTTTGAGTGCCAATTGGACGTGGCCAAGTTTGAAACCTTGGAGCGAGAACTATTGGCAGAAATCGACCCCACGCTGGACTGCCTGCGGCTCTACCGCATCCCCGGTACGCGGGGTTTTGAGGTGATCGAACACGGTATCTTCAAGGCCGTGGATTTTGATGGGCCGTTGGTGCTTTGAACGCCGTTTTCCCGGCCGCTCCAAGCCTTCCCGTGGTATGGTTAGCGCCGCGAACCTGAAGTGAGGGGTTTTTCATTGAGAGGTTCGCGCCCTTTGCAACCAATTGTTTTGAGCGGATTTTTGATTTTTCTGGAGTTTGATTTTTTGCAACAGCAAGGCGTCATTGTCAGGTTCGCGCAAATACACAAAAAAATTGAATGCCGACAAGGCGTTGAGTGCGAAGCGGATCGCCCGCCAGCAATGGCGGGCGCGGATTGAAACAATCAAGGGCAGCGGGATGATGATTCCAAGCGGCTGGATCGCCCGCCAGCAATGGCGGGCGCGGATTGAAACGTATGAGGCCGCTTTGGCGGCCTGCTCAGAAGGCGGGATCGCCCGCCAGCAATGGCGGGCGCGGATTGAAACCCTTACTAGGCCGCACTATGAGAGCAAACACCGTTGGATCGCCCGCCAGCAATGGCGGGCGCGGATTGAAACTAGCAAGTTTAACGGGCAGCGATTGATGATGATGGGATCGCCCGCCAGCAATGGCGGGCGCGGATTGAAACCAGCAGAGAGAACTTACGTTAACAAATGTTGACTGGGATCGCCCGCCAGCAATGGCGGGCGCGGATTGAAACGATTCGTAAAAGCGCCGAGCAAACCATGGTCGATGGGATCGCCCGCCAGCAATGGCGGGCGCGGATTGAAACAATACCAGCGAGCGAGGCATCCATCGCGTGCAGAAGGATCGCCCGCCAGCAATGGCGGGCGCGGATTGAAACATGCCGTGCTCGGTCATCCATTGCATCCGCAGTGGGATCGCCCGCCAGCAATGGCGGGCGCGGATTGAAACTGCTTTTTGTGCCGGCCGACATGGTGCCGGAACTGGGATCGCCCGCCAGCAATGGCGGGCGCGGATTGAAACACGCCGGAAAACGGGGAAATTCCCTATTTGCCGGAAGGATCGCCCGCCAGCAATGGCGGGCGCGGATTGAAACTGCGTAGACGCTTTTAAGCTCCGGCGCGATCATGGGATCGCCCGCCAGCAATGGCGGGCGCGGATTGAAACCCATAAATCCTCCAATGTTGCGACCTCTGCGGCCAGGATCGCCCGCCAGCAATGGCGGGCGCGGATTGAAACCTCTTTTAGGTCAGGACAACCGTGTGCGTGCCGAGGGATCGCCCGCCAGCAATGGCGGGCGCGGATTGAAACCCAGCATACTGGGGATAGTACCTTCGAGCGGGTTAGGGGATCGCCCGCCAGCAATGGCGGGCGCGGATTGAAACTTCTTAAACTGGCCAGAGGTAGGCCGTGCCCAGGGGGATCGCCCGCCAGCAATGGCGGGCGCGGATTGAAACTTCTTAAACTGGCCAGAGGTAGGCCGTGCCCAGCAGGGGATCGCCCGCCAGCAATGGCGGGCGCGGATTGAAACTCGGCAAAGGCAGTCAAGCGCTCGCGCGTATTTTGGGGGATCGCCCGCCAGCAATGGCGGGCGCGGATTGAAACTGTGGTTTGACCGTGATTCGTGGCAGTTCTTGGAGGGGATCGCCCGCCAGCAATGGCGGGCGCGGATTGAAACTGACAATAGCACTGAGCGCGGTGTGGCGGCTACCGGGGATC